>Ga0099825_1010278_pt1 | contig 10317 bp, 5 predicted proteins | sample SiratroredBW_FD_76838 | JGI IMG/M metagenome (GOLD analysis project Ga0099825, IMG submission 76838) | Root nodule microbial communities of legume samples collected from California, USA - Siratro red BW | ecosystem: Host-associated > Plants > Roots > Nodule | place: USA: California | collected... | reverse complement strand
ATTTCTAAAAAAATGTTAAAAAAAAATAAAAAATATATTTTATATAAAAAAAAAAAAAGAGAGATATATATATATATATATATATATATATATATATATATATATATATATATATAATTCCCTTTTTTCTTTTAATATGATATATGTATAAGTATTGAAGATTAACTTCTTTTCATGTTTTTTGGCAAGAGAGTCTTGGAATGCAAGATATTGAGATCATGCAGCCTAAATCCTTCAAATTTCTCAGGATCATCACATGATCTCCATAAAAAAGATATATCGTTACAAGAATAATTTTAAGATTGAGTATAACATTTATTCCATACATAGTAGGACATAGTGCATGTAAATAGTAAACAATATGTTTCTTCCTCCAAAACGAAAAAAGAGACATATAAGTTTATTGATTATACATTTCTTTTCTTTAAGTTATTCCTAGTTGATAATTTATTCTTAAACAACAAAATGAAAATAATATCTTTCAATGATATTTTTGGAAAGATATTACTCTTCCATTATATATATATATATATATTGTAATTGCAGTTCCAAGTTTTATAAGATTTCTTCCTCTCAAACAAAGAGTTCCTTCACCATGTCAACTACCACTCACACTTCTCCTATCCACTTTCCCATCTTTCTCACATCTCGTTATTTTTGTTTTGACACGGTATACCATCTACAAAAAAAATAAATAAATAAATATAAAATATAAATCTCCTTCAAATAATTTGTGCTTGTCTAATTTTTTTTCCAGAACTTGGTCTAAGAGTTATTCACTATTTTCCTCATTATAGTCATATTAAATCCTTTTGAGGTTGTTTTTCTCTCACACGCCATTTGTAAATCTTCAACCAAATAAAATATTTTTATTTATCATTTTATCTTGAATGATACATTCAATTTGTAATTTTTGGTGATTCAAATCTTTATTTGATGACTCTATTAATTAACGATTGATGTTTTTCTTCTCTTGTCCAATTTTTGAGAAAAATGTAAATATTATTTCAATATCTTTTTATATATATCTCATTAATTACCTCGATATACTTTATACCTTTCTTTTTCAAATAGTTTTTTTTAAGGAATTCGTCAAATTTTCTTTAAATTTCATATTAGTTAATTCGATTAGACTTCTCCGATTATATCACTACCAGTATCCACGGTTCTCTTTTATTTTATGCAAATTTTCTGGCATATACATAATAAGTCATAAATAATATACTAGACTTGGTTTAATAGTTCAATTTTGGTTAGTTTGCTTGAAGCCTTAGCTTTAAAGTATTAATTATTGTAAAAATAATACATCACGAATCTTATCCTTACACATAATATATTCACGCATGCAGCAATGAAAACCCAATACTTATCACAAACAGTTATAAATTGGTGTTTCATATTCGTCCATTAACTATTATTCTTTACAGAGAAAAACAAAAATAGTCATTGATTGTCCTATATATTATTTTCTAATTACATTTGACAAGTAAGGATATGCTGATTCCCTTCAAAATAAAGAAATTCAACAATTGAGCAAGAAAAAGGAAAAGAAACCAGATTTTTGACGTGAAGAAAATAAGAACTCGCAATTTTTAAATGAAGAAAGTGCGTTTGCATCGCCGAGAATAGAGATGCAAGTTGGAACACGAGTTGCCTACAATTGAATTGACTTATTCTTCTTTTTGGAGGAATTCCATACACATACCATGAATTCTATTTCTTCCCATGTTTCCACAATAAGATATTGAAACCGAAAATTAATCATCACAACACATTGCAATGATACTTCACAAATAATGTGTTTAATGGCAAATTGATCTTCTTTTTCTTTTGCTAGAACATGAAGTCTCCTTCAAAAATACACATGCTGACGAAAATAGGCCTCTTTATGTGTTTGGTGTTGGTTATTTCATGAACAAAAACGAAAAGCTATGCTGATTCCATTGCGTATTGGATGGCCTAAGATAGAAGGGAAGATATATGCGACAACATTATTTACAGCTAAAAAAGGCAACTTGGTGTTTTACATAAAATATATTTTAGAAAAAATTTGAAAAGAAGCGTGAAGTGAGAAGATTGGCACATTTGCTTGTTGGTGGCTCGTAATTATTTATATGAAATTGAAAGTGTGCGAGGTGTATGGAGGAAGAATTAGTTCTCCTTTTGATAATTGATAAGAAAGAAAAAGGGTGTAATTATTGTCACGTGGTGTAGTTGAATTTGTGGTAATTATTGTAGACAAGAACAGAAAGAAAATGAATGAGTTATGAATGGAATCTGGTTTAATAGTTGTTTAGTGTGAAGTGCAGAAGCATAACACGCACGCAGTAGCAGCCATGTTAGTAGGAAAAAGAGTGATGAATGAAAAGAAGGTGTTTGTTTTTTGAGCTGTGGCACACCATTTCAAAACTTTGGTCTAAATAAGAACCTAGTAATTCTTCACGTCCACACTTCGTTCAACTAACTTAACCAGCAAATTTTGGAGGCTGAGTACCATGGAAGCGTCAAGTCTGCGCTGACGCTTCTTCCAGAGCGTGTATTCTACGCAAGAATAAAAGCGCCATCAAGCATGGCGTTTCACTCACACTTTACGTATCAGCGCTTGGGTCTAATATTACCCACACTCGCCGCAATTGCAGTGCTTGTCTTGCGTAGCCACTTGGCACACTCTCTCCCACAACTGCAAAATTATTAAAAACTAAACCTAGTTCGCTAGATATAAAATTTATTTAAAGAAGTTTAAATTTTTTAACAAATAATTGAACATTAATCTTCCACTCCTTCATTTTTTCAATAAAAAATTCATCTTATATGTATCTTGACATCTCACATATCAGGACATTTCAAAATTCACACATTTGTCATCAATGAAAAAAAATATTATTAAAGAAAAACTAAATTATAGAAAATATGAAGAGTGGTAAATGAAAAAACTACTTATAAATAAAATAAAGGGAGTTTTGTAAAACTATTATGAAAAAACTTCCACCTAATATAATAAGATAAAATAGACTCAACTTTATTTTTTACACACAAATCTACATACATTTTTGTCTTTAATAATCTAATAAATTCTATGAGCCTGAATCAAAAATTTGATAAAGTAAAGAAGAGTTACACTCTAACCAGAATTTTTTAAAATCAGTCAAATGAGTAAATTTAATAACAAAAACGACACTCATAACTTTAATAGAAAATGCACAGCTTGCATAAGATAATAAGTCCTTTAATATCAAGAAAAATAGTTTAAAGTCAAGTCTATATAAAGGAAACAACAAAAGAAGTAATTAAAAAATAGATAATTAATATTCTCAACTTGCAACCTCGACAGAGAACTTGTGAAACAAAAATAAGTACCTCTTTTATGAGCATCCAGATTAGTACACAAATGTCTACGTAGAAGCTTGAAATACTAAACCCTTAGCAAGGTGAATGAAATTAGACCAAATGACATTGTCCAAATCACAAGTAAGATGAATAGAGAAGAAATTTGTAGCTACTTTTCGATTAAGAATACCACTATTCTTAAGTTTCTAATTTGGGTTATTCTAAAGATCAATAATAGCCAAATAGTGCAAATCTGAAATTGAGTATGCTATAACAGACTCTCTGAGAAAAATCTTAAGAAGAATCATTCCAACCTTCGATCACATTAGATGTAAGAGTGATAATTTTCTAAGAAGTCATACCCACCAAAAAATAAATGCATTTGGAAGAACATCAACTATCATTCCTACCAATAGTCCATAAAATATTTTCTAAAAAATAAAAATGTTTATTGCAGACTAAATAGAATAAGATTGACAAACACAATTCTTAACATATTTAAAGTGAAGAAATATATAACACATTAAAACAATCAAAGTAAAAAAACTTAGACAAAAATCACATATAAACCAAAGAAGGTAAATTTTATTCTCAACCTGCAAATTAAAAACTTACAAATTTCCATTCTACTTAATAGCACAAATAGACTTCTAATTCATAATAACAACGTCAGCTTTATTAGCATCACATTCTTAATGTTGTATACTTTCAAATTTATTTCAAGATGTTTTATACTTCTTCCCTTTGTTTTAACTATCATATGTGAAAGAGTTTTTTTTTTTTTTTTAATTTAACTTTTATTTCTAAACTTCAAGATAATATTAACTCTTTTTCTACTTAAAAATATTACTACTTTTATTTTTAAAGTTCAAGATAATTTTAACTATATGTTATAATATATATAATTTCTACGTGCATATGAACAGATATAAAATATAACCAAGTAACATTGTCTAGAAACATAATTTATTGGAAATGTTATTTGTAAAACATAAATCAAACTCACTTAAAACTATAATTTTTAAATGTTTTAGAAAATCCAAATATTCACTTCTAAATGATGATAAAAGAGAGTGGTTATGCATTTACTCCACTTTAATTCTTACCCCTATATTCTGGAGAGTGGTTCAACCTATATACTTATCCATTTGCTAGGTGACTTCTTTTTATGTATGTACCTCAAGACAACTTAAATTGAGATTTTTTAAAAGATGTATTAAGAGACATACACTGTACTTTTTATGATATTATTATTACATTTTCATATAATTTTCGATAAAAAAAATCCTTTTATTTTCTTAACTATAATATCATTTAACAATTTCTTATTTTGTTACATTAGCTCAATTACTTCATTAAATGTAGACTAAATATCTCCTTCACATTATTGAAGGCTTCTCAAATAACATTCCCATCAATTTTGACCAATATGCCTACTTGTGTGACTCTCAACTAAACTAATTAATATTTTCCTTCACTAAGTACTCAACTTCGCAACTTGTATGTTTGTTGGTTAGTGAACTTCTCAATTAGAAACCTACTCAATTAATATCGTCTATCATCAATTAGAAACCTACTCAATTAATATCATCTATCATCTTTCAGTAATGCTTGATTTCACTACCAATTAAAAAAAAACATCTTTATTAAGAAGGTTTCATTACATTAGAAGAAATCATGTATAATTGCTTCATCTCTTAAAATATATTGTATGATTCAAACATAGGTGGATAATTCTCATTTTATTTTATTTTGTATTTTTTAAAAATCTTCCACCTACTAATTTTCATTGATTCTAAATAGGAAAATTTTGAGATTGTAGAGTTTAAACGTATTTTTTAAATAAAACAGTGTATGAACAAATAGTGAATAGGAGACTCTTCATGTTTTTATATTAAAAAAATGAAAAATATAAACATGATAATGGTAACTAAAATAAATAGAAGGAGATTTATAATGTCACCATGTTGGAGGATGTGAGTAACTTTGCAGGAAATAACTAAAAACTATATATATATATATATATATATATATATATATATATATATATATATATATATATATATTGTGTAACTAGTAGGGTATAGAGTTGCTTTTGAACGTGTTTTATAAAAAGATTTGAGTATCTCTAATATTCTATTCATTTATATATATTTTTCTGATTATAAAAATAACTAAAATCATACAATTAATTTAAACATTTGGACTCTTAGGGTGAAATTTCATAAATTTTGCATGCTCTAATAATACCACTAAATCAAAATTAAGAGTATAATAATTTTTTTCTGATAGTTTCTTATATTGCAATAATTTGCTATAACTATCAAATAAATTGAATATTTGAATTAATTATAATTATTTAAAAATAAATAAAGTAAAAAAACTGTTTTAAATTAATATGACTAAGTTATTTTAAGGCAAGTAATTAAATTAAATAATTTATTTATTCTTATAAATAAGGTAAATGCATATAATTGTATTTTAACTTTTGGTATGCAATAAACAATAATTTTGGTTTCTTTTAATATACTTAATTTAATAATTTTAATTTTAAAATTATGCTATTTTATTTGGATGTCGATAATTTAGTTTAATATATTTGTAATATTATTTTATATGTTAATTCATTAATTTTTATCATAAAACCAACTGCAATTTTGTTTCTAAAGACAAAAAAAATATTAAAAATATTATCAAAATATAACAGTAATATTTTTTTAAAATAGTTTATGTGATCAATTTTTTAAATATTATTTTCTTAAAACTAGATAACTGATAAATAAAACAGTTTGATTTAAATTCTTCTGTTATTTTTGACTGTTTACACATTAGTATAAAAATCATATTTTATATCGGTTTTGGAGGATATACAACATCGATTCTGCTGTTGATTTTACAGTAGTAGAAAGTCTCTGACATATTACAACAGTTCTATAAACATTATAGTATATATGAGATATCACCGCAGTTTCTCAAAAACCACTATAAGAAATCCACCGGAGGAGATATTATGGCGGTTATATCAAGCAACCACCGTAATAGAGAAATACTACAACGGTTGTATCAGGCAACCACCGTAATAAAGGCATATTATGGCGGTTGTATTAGGCAACCGCCGTAATAGAGGGATACTACGGTGGTTGTCTGATACAACCGTTGTAGTATCTTCATTTTTTTATTAAAAATTCCATAATTTTTCAGAATTCTTTGATAAATCTCCAATTCATATAAGGAAACACATACCAATTTTCAATATTTTTTGACAATTATAGACATGTGAAATATATAAAAAAAACATATTAAAAATAATAAAAAATTAAAGAAGAAATAGTAAACGATAAAATTTTGGAAAATTTTTGAGTCTGAATCCCCTCTAAGGATTGCCCACGAAGTTTGTTACACCATTTCGAGCAACTTTCATTTTTGGAGCATCTCAATCCGAGCTCTTTATCAAAAGTTATGGCCGTTTGAAGTTTTTTCACTATAAATTTTTGTAACTCAAAATCTATGATAAATCTATACAGTATAAGAACTCTACTATCAAATATACACTAAATAAAGTTGTTAATAAAAAAATTGGATCAAAAACAGATATATAACTATTTTTAATGAATTTTACAAAAGTATTAACCTTTTGCAAAAGAGAATTGGTAAAGGGCGTCAAACCAAGGATTTACGGTGGAGAAAGATCACGCATCCTCAAAAACCTGCAACGTGAAAAAGTTATCAAGTCACCTATGTCAAAAACTCTGAAGAAAGTAGATGAAAGAAACAAAGAAACTAACCAAATGAGTGAGAGTGAGAATAGTAGATAATAAACCAGAGAGACTTAGCAATGTGATGCAAGAGGGAGAGGGAAAGACAAATAATTCAAAGAGTGAAAACATTAGGTTAATAACCACTGTAGTTTCTTTTTTTTTAAAAAATTGAAAAATTTTAAACTCAATTAAGAAAGAGCTTAATAACCATTATAATATATCTTCACTTAATTTCAAAAATACTATCATATTTTTATTTATCGATGTTATGTTTTAACCACTATTTTATCTTGTAAAATATAATTTTTTTACTAGTGACATTTGAAAACATCTCAATTCCATTGAAATATGAAATATGGCATCTAGAATATTAAAATATAATATACATTAAATATATTATCTATAATACACATTATTATATGATTAAATATATATAAATTAGGGTGCAAGTGGAACTTGAAATGGAGGGTCCATACTCTAGTCTACTCTATCCCATTCCTGGTTGCTTCCTTCTCCACCTTTGCATGCAGCATTGAAGTCAAACCTTCTTCCATCAATCATCTCTCAATTTATTGCTATTACACCTTTTTCACTCGTCTTTATTACTTCATCTGTAAAACCCTTCTCTAATTTTTTTTTTTGGATAATTTTTTTTTATAAAATCTCCATTTAAATAAATTATATTTGCTTAGTTACAGTAGGAGATGTTTTCAAAACAGAAAAATAATTTCTCATTTCTTAACTAAAATTTTAAATTTTATGCATCTCCATAAGTGGAGAGATTTTATAACAATCCGATCTTAATTTTATAATCCATGAAGATGAGTAAATTTCTCAACACTTTTTGCTACATTAATCAACCACTTTTCTATTTTCTCTCACCATTAAAGCTCCTCACTTCTCATCACGCGCTCCTAACGCGTATCTGTGCTGGCTCCAGTGTACTTTAAGACTTTTAATGAGCTTAAGTAAGTTTTAAGTGATTTATAAATATAATTATTTTTAATTTAATTTTTGATAACTTTTGTTTTATTTTATGTTGAAAATTTTATATTTTTTTAATTAAGTTTTTTTTCTATTATTTTAAATGATGAAATATTTTACATTGTCATCACTTACATGTTTACGAGAAAAATAAAAAAATAATTTAATTAAGTTTTTTTAAGTTTATTATGAATTTAATTATATTTAATTGTATTTTTAGTAAAAAACATTGTTCAACCGAGTGACTAAAAACGTTTTATATTTTTCAATTAAAAATATTTTTAATTTGGGTGACTTAACTATTTAAATTTAAAGTTTTAAAGATGAATACCAACAATTTAAACAATAAAAAAACAAAATTTTGAAACTCTTCTTATATTTATCAAACTACATATGGTTGATTTGATTTGATTTTAGTATTTAGTTTATAGAATAGAACATTTTTGTTTCCTTTTTATATAAAAACAATTAGGGTTTCAAAATTTATTTTATTTTTCAAATTGAAGATACTCAATTTAAAATTACAAAATTAAATAGTCAACTCACATGAATTAATAATAAATATTCAATTAAAAAATAAAATTTTTAAACACTTAATACATTAAATTTTTTAATAAGAGTTCAATTAAAAATATTAAAAATATTTTGTGATTCCCCATACATAAGCAATGAGTTAAGCAATATAATAATCACATCACCTCACTTTCCAATAAAATCAAATATCATATTCAATTCTGAAATATAAAAATTTTAAATATTTAATAAAATAACTTTTTTTTATAAAAGGTATATATATATATTAATATCATATTAATAATATCGTTTATATAAATAGTTAAATCTAGACACATCCCAGGACTCATATTTTCTTCAATTCTTCTATCGTTGAAAACTTACGTCAAAATTTAAATTTAAAATAACAAAGCTATATAAATAAACTAGAATTTGTTCGAAAGCTAAATGTTTGAGCCCATGGAAATTTATGTTCACATATTTACTCTACGACATATTAACGAAAAACGCGAAGAAAGATATACAAAACATGAAAAGCAAAATAAAATAATTAAAATGTACAAAAAGCGAAAAATATTAAAATTTTCATATAAACATGGTAAGATTTACACAAAAAAATTATACAACTAATTATATATTTGACATAATTAATTATATATTACATATTAATAAAAAATTTACAATTATATCTTTTATATAATTGATTATGTTATAAATATATTTACTAATAAATTAATATATTTCATTTTTTAAATTATTTTCTATTAATTTAAACAATTTTAGTTTTCATTTATTTTCTCTTTCACTCCATCCAAACAAATATAATAAATCACATTTATTTAATTTTTCTATAAATTATTAAATTAAATTCTTCATCTTGAAGGTGCTTCTTTGTGAATGGGAATGCATAAAAGTGTGACCCGACATTAACTATTTTTGTTATACGAGGAGCGATTTGTTTCTGTAAATTAACAAAAGAAATATGTATTAATATATATATATATATATATATATATATATATATATATATATATTAAAAATTACCAAAATAAAAAGCCAAACCAAATCATAGCTAAACTAAATAAAGTGAAATTAACTTTATTTCAATTTAATATACATTAAGTTTAATCTTATACATGTGATAACTATATATTTGTTTATAATTTCTGCTAATAAAAAATAATAAATATATCTTTAAAAATGACAATTATAAAAATGTCAAATAAATTCATTTCACACTTTATAGAAGAAATTGAACAATAGGATAAAAACTTGCTGCAAATTTTTTAATGTACTATTTATTTACTCTTTTAGCATTCCATCTATATTTTATAATGAATGAATATTCACCTATTTTTATATAATAAAAAGAAGATCAAATTTGTATAATAAAAAGAAGATCAAATAAGAAAAATACTTAATTATAATTTTGGATTATATATTCTGTAAAATTTGTAAGTTTGGTGTTTGATTTTTTTTTCCCCGCTTTTTTACTTCCTAGTTTTTAGGCAATCTTAGTTCCTTCATTTTTTATTATATGTATTCTTTTTTAAATCTTTAAAAAGGTTCATGGTTTCGCTTAGCATTGATTAATTAAACATGGTTGGTATGTACCTTAAAAAATCAAATTAACATATTTTTTAATTCATTAAAATGTGAAAATAATATTCAAGAAATATATTTTTCACAAGTTACTATTTTATTATATCTCTTTAGCCAGTATAGTATACATTTT
>Ga0099825_1010276_pt1 | contig 10318 bp, 7 predicted proteins | sample SiratroredBW_FD_76838 | JGI IMG/M metagenome (GOLD analysis project Ga0099825, IMG submission 76838) | Root nodule microbial communities of legume samples collected from California, USA - Siratro red BW | ecosystem: Host-associated > Plants > Roots > Nodule | place: USA: California | collected... | reverse complement strand
TTTCACAATCAGTTAGCAGCAAATTGTGAAAACATAAGAAAGAAAAAAAAAAAAAAACAAAAGTTTTAATATAATTTGTTATTTATTTTTTTAAAAAAAAAAAAAAAAAATTAATAAATTATAAAATTTTATATTTTTTTTTTTTATTTTTTAAAAATTTAAATCACATCTTATATTAAACCTTTGGTTTTTTTTTTTTTTTCTTTCTTATGTTTTCACAATTTGCTGCTAACTGATTGTGAAATACTGATATCAGTCACGTCAAATTAGACATTCTCCGTGAACAAATTGTTCGCATGTTGTGTAATGTGTATGTATGTGCATCACTCACTAATGAAAGGTTCTACTGGTTTGAAAATGCTCACGTTTTCTTGTTGCCAGTACAATGCATTGGGTTGATTTCTACTGAAATGCTCCACACATCCTTTTACATTTTACTGTTCACTTTCCTCACACCAATCATGAGAACAACTTGTTTTGCAAGTTGGGAAATTAGTCATCCTTTTCGGTAAAAGCATAAATAAAAATATCATTTGTCGCGTATTTTGCATCTGCCAAGACTTTTTTTTCTTTTATTGCACGTGAGACTAGACTGTTTTAGTTGACAAATTTTCATGGATGTTCCTAGATTGCAAATCTACTTTGTCTTATTAGTAGAATCATCTTGAGATAATTGGGGAGTGTTGTTGTAACAACATGTCTCTGTCTATGCACAAGTAGCTTCAACAGCTAAACTCTTTGCCACTCCTCTACAAGGATCTCCAAATGTATTAGCTGACACTCCAACACTACAACTGCTTGATCCAATGCAGGCCTGTTTAAAATCATTTGATGAGTCATTCTAAACCAAAGCCAGAAGATATCAATGTAACAAGAGAAAGAGGAAGCTAAATAACACCTTCTGCACTATAGACAAAGCCTTGTTGCTGCTGCAGCGTCCGTGGTAGAAGTTCCCACAAGTTCCCAGGGGGGTTCCATAGCTTGCAAATTTAATGGAGGAGATGACCTGATTATGCCCAGGGCATGTGAGTGATAGTACAGGACCTACTTCTCTTCCTGACTCTGTATATGAGTTCCAGAATTCTACTGGTGGTGGATGAGAATCAGAAACATGTGCACACAAACTTTCTATCTGCTTTGTGACAAAAGATATTTGTGTTGGATCACCTCCCTTTTCCTCAAACAAAACAAGGGTGTTGCCACTTGGTTTCAACCACGATCGTGGTACATGATACCTGCAGGATTAATGCCTCAGTGATATCATCAATCAAAGATTATTTTCATTTTTCAATTTCACTCATTTATGATGTCCAACACTTACAGTGTCTGTGATGGTTTTCCACAATTGCTGCGGCATTTGGATGCAGTGTAAGGTCCTCTATAATTGCAAGAGTCTGTGCAACCAGCATTTGAAGCTACATATGTAGGCCAGTATCGGCCAATGCTTTGCCCATTCACCCAAGCCTCACCTTTACTCATTCCCGTGAAGTCAATTGCAACTGGACTTGTGCCGGATGGAGCAGCAAAGGTTGTCTAATCCAACATGAACTACATTAGTAGCAGAAGTATTTTTCCTATAGTAGCATTCCTTTCATCTTAATTATTGTATGCTAATGCAAGTTGAAGATAACAGTTGTGGACATTGCTGGTAAAACAATACAAAGATATGGGAGTTGTAAAAGAAGTGGCCAGGAGGGTGGGAATCTTTAAATTGTCTACAAGCTTGGGATGAGTAATAATTCTAAATTGCCTTACTTGTAACCAGGAAAACAAGGAAATGAAAATCAGATTACCTTGTACCAAGTCAAAGGTTGGTTCTTGGGGAAGGTAGACTGTGAATTCCACTGTCCAGAACTTCCACTAGACAGGCCTAAGTCTTCACCTTTGAGTCCAACCTGTATCAAAAAAATTAAGACTGCATTCTATGGTTTTAACCAAAACGTAAAATATGGAATCAAACTGACTCCAGTTTTATATCTTCTAGGATCTTGAACTAGAAACTAGCACTTCACATCTTCTATCATGAACTTATTGATCTATGAAATACATTGGCGGGAATAGAGAAAATAATTGTAACATACAAGTAAACTTTATGGATATAGATTTAAGTATTACATGAATCTCAACAATGTTTACATGATTAAGTTATATACAAAGGAGAAAGAATAGAGTTTTATCAAATGCGAAAACTGACTTGATATGTCCACTTCTGGGAGGAGAGATCAAGTGTATTGGCATTCGCAGAGCCTTTCAATATCACTGGACCAGTGATCCCCGCTCCTACTGTGTCAAAAAATGCTCCATAGTTCTGATTTGTATAAGGTTTAATTAGTTGATGTAGTAGCGATGACTGATATAAATGACTGGACGAGTAAACAAGATAATGTGGAACAGAAACTAACAAGCCAATGCATAATTTCATACTATAAAACCATAATTTCATATCTTGTAAATTTGTATATATAGTGTGGTGTGGAAAATTGAACCTGAAGTCCCACGGTTAAACTCAAGAGGTCAATTGTGTTCTTTCCAGCCACCAGGGTGACAGGGATGTCCACAGTGAACTTAGCTTTGCCACTGTTGCCTGCTTGACTCCCTAAGAAGTTTTCAATAACATAGCAGATAATTAAAATTAATTCAAGAAGAACTTAATTGAAAGAATAAAATCTGAACATTTTAGGAAGGAGCAACTGCTCTTATGATACTAAGGTCTACATACCCAGCAATTAAATATGAATCTCAATCATATAAAAAAACCATAAGAATATTTAGGAAGAAAGAGTGCAGAGATACAAAGTTATCCCGATATAACATCAGTTGTAATTATTTTACTTTTATTTACCTGCAAGCTTCCCGTTGATGAAAGCATGAAGGCCATGACCAAGTGTTTCAATATGAAGGGAAGTTTGAGAACCAGCACCTCCCTTATAATCAACGCTTTAAGAAAAACACAAGAGCAGTGTTAACAAGGCAGAAAGAATTATAGGTCAGAGGAAATGTCTTTCAACATGGAGGCCTATTATCTACCTCAATGAGTACCACAAGTAATCACTTTTATCAGCTGTTGTATTTATTTGCTCCAGTAATCCAGTTTGTGATAATGAATCGGCCTTTGAAATACCCACTGGTTCACTTATCCAACTCCATCCAGTACTAGAAGTTTCTGAAGAACCAATATCCTCTTTTGAAGGTTCACTTGTGAAGCTTGAAACTGAAGAAGCAGAATTAATCTGCCATGAAAAATGTTATTTTTATCATATGCTACTTGCTTCTTGGACTAGAAAATAACAACTTTTTTTACTATAGATGCATTAATCACAAAATGACTATACTCATTACAATTTCACAGTAACTCCAGTCAATTAAAAACTATTTATTAGATTGGGAAAATCAGCCAACAATACATTTAATGTTAGAGAGCCACTCATCAGTGAAGCCACATTAATATGAAAATTAAGTTAATGAGGCGAACCTGTGCAGTGTTAAGCACTACATTCTTGCAGTCTGGTAAGATGCTCACAGACCATGCAGGTAAGTGATATGAGTTGCCACTGAAATTCACGGTTGCATCAGATTTGGTGCCTACATTAGCAAGGAAGGCCGAACATACAGATCCTGTCTTGTAAACTGCAGCCTGTGGTTTAGGTAGTAAAAAGTACATTATGGAGAGACTAATTTTTCATAAAGCATATAAGTGGTAATGCATAAAAAAAATAAGCATCAGCATGCAATAGCATTATTGCAAAAGGAGGGGACCAGGGCAATCTATGACAGCGAGCCACTGAACCAATTCATAATTAAGTTAGCATTCCCCTATCACGGGGCATTTCAAGGGAAAGAAACTAACAAAAATTTTATCAATAAGGACAATTACAAATACGTTTATCAAGAAAATCCATCCCAAGACATGAAGCAATAAGTTAACTGGACCAAATTTTCAACATTAACCATTCATACCTCTAGGTTTGGACCAAGGGATACAATTGATGGATCAGTAGCTATCAATGCTTCTTCACAAAGCTTTATGGCCTTATGAACATCTTTAAGGTGGCCCCACTTAGGCTGTCTAACAATTCCTGAAGCATATGGTAGAGATATTAGTTAAGAAACCCACACAATGTAATTTCTCTTACATAAATAGTTAATAAATTGTGCATGCAATACTGTTTATCCAACTTTCTTCAATGCATATATGGAAGTTAAGCTGCCCTCAACTGACAGTTGCTAGCACAATTGTGATGACCGCAATGTCAACAAAAGATATGCTATATGAAGGAAGAATGAGTGCATACCATACTCATCAATTGGTGCATCATAATCATAACTTGTAGCAATGAAAGGTCCACCAGAAGTTCGGTCAAAGTTGGTCCCTCCATGGTACTGTTTCAAAGCAAGCAATATATTAAATATTTCCTCTTCGTATCAAATTCTTTCTTGAAGTATCGTAACAAATGAAATGCAGCCACCACATTTAAGGTTGCTTTACCATATAGTAATTTTGAAATGTTCCTCCTCGCTGAAAAAAGCGTGCCACAGCAAATGCAAGATCTTCCACAGGTCTGAAAGGAACAGCGCCACCAAATGAAAGAAACCTACCATTCCAAAGCATTTAAAACAACAAAAACAAAGCCTTATTCCAAAAAAGTTCAAAAGACCAAAAAATAAAGAATAGAGTAGACCCTAATATGAGATACAAAAACTAATCAGATGACATTTCAAGGGATATATTTCATTGAAATAACTAACTGATTTAAATAGAAAAAGATGCTAACCATCCACTCCAATTCTCAGTCCACATTTTTGGTTTTGTGTTAGAGTTTGGTGTAAATTGATCGCAGTAAAATCCATTGCATGTATTAATCTGCGGGTTGTTACAGTATCAATAAAGTAAAAAGAATGTAGACAGAACACCCTGATTTCTCCTTCCAGGAAGACAAACAATCTAGTAAAACATAAGCCACCAACCCTTGATGTTGAAAAATAAACATGAGAAAACTTACAACTGGGTCAGGAGCATCAGCTTGTTGACACATGACCCAGGGAACCCCTGTATCAAGAGATGTAGCCATACTTGCTGCCCACTTGATGTAGGATTTCCCCGCAGCACCGTAGGACGAATCAATGTTTCCATACTCATTTTCAATCTGGTATTAGAAAGTACTAATGTTATCATATTGACAAAATATTGTAATTTACAACCATACTTCAACATCTGGATGTTAGTAATTCTTTCAAACAAAAGAACAACAAAAAAACATGTTTGTATTAAATGAGACTAATTTGTATGCACCACCAATGTAAGATTTTGACCCTTGATTAGAAAGTGTTAGGTATGACATGTAGGATAGTTATTATAACTATCAACGCAATTATGATTAAATTCTTATGAAATCAAAAGAAGAAAAACCTGAGATAAAATAATAGGTCCTCCCTGTGACGCATATAGCTTCTCTTGCTTCATCATATCCACAATTTTGGCAGTGAACCGCTTCATTTCTGCCTGAATAGAAAGTTGTTGGTGAGTAAACTCGGATCCAAGGACAGCATCACAAAGCAGGAGGAGGAGGGTTACCTTGAAGGGCTCATTATCAGTTCGGAACTTGATTCCCGGAATGAAGTGCAACCAAAGGGGGAAACCACTATTGAAAAATGAAATCCCTCAATCAGACATGAACACCCCCAGAAAATATAACACCAAAAGGACCAAACTTTACCCATAGTTCCATTCAGCACACACGTATGGACCAATGCGGAGATGCACATAGAGACCCGCCGCTGCCACTGTCTTCACAAATTTCACTAAGTCCTTCCTCCCATCAAAGTCATACTGCCATTTTTTCTTGTTAGTCTTTTCATTCAAAACCACAGAAAGAAACTGCTCAACATTCCATGCTTCAACAAATGCAATGCTGATACTGGAAGCCATAGAAGAATGCAAAATTAAAATAAAATAAAATAAATGAAAAGAGAACAATCATAACCTCTCCTCGAACTGGTTCGTGTATGTTCCAGAAAACATAAGTCTCAATCACATCCAATCCTCCATCTTTGGATTTTCGAATAAGGTCCGGCCACATCTGCAACATTTCCTTTCTAAGTTCAAAAACCACGCAGAAGTCACACACACAAACACAGAGAGAGAAAAAAACCTCTGGAGTACTACGAGGGTAATGAATAGAACCAGAGATCAAGACCCTGCGTTTGCCATCGATGACTAATGCTCTGTGATCATACTGCACATTGGCACAGAACAACGCGGGAGTGTAAATGCAGAGAACCCAAAACAGAACCAACACAATATGTGTCGCTCTCATGTTCTGTTTTGCAGTTTTTTGCCACAACGGAAAGAAAGGAGCAAACCCACAAGGAAAGGAAGAAACTTTATCCAAACCAAAATGCCAACAATTAATGGGGTTGCCCTGTTTGTTAACACAATGCAAAGCGATCTTGCTTTGCTTGATGTGTTACTTGTGTCGTGCGCTCACATGCGTGTGAAATGCAAATGCTAATGATGTTGCTTTGGGGAGAGATATTAATGGGAAGTAAAGGTGTTTGAAGTGAAAGAGATGATAAAACTTGGAGAGAGGGAAGGGAATAAAATGTGAGAAGAAGTAGAGTGAAGAGGTGAGCTAACAAGCTCTATGTGTACATCTATGAATTATTTGTTATTTGTCATTTATTCTGCCGTGAGAAAAAGACACTACAGGTGTCAGATGTGTGTGTTAACGAAGAAAAAAAAGGTTGTCGGTGAGACTATCGAGTTGGTCTGTCGGCGAGTCAATGGTGAAGGGTGGAGCATAGGAAATGGCGGTCAAAAATGGGCAGTGAAAAAGGAGAGTGGGATGTGGTGGCGAAGGGAGAAACAATAATGAGGCATGTTAGAGATTAGATATTGCTTATGTTAAGATTTATGCCAAAAGCTAAAGGGTATGGTTTAGGTAGGTGAGACATAAAACCAGACCAACCTTTTTCAGACCATATTTATTCACCCTAGTTTATGGTTCTTTTTACGGTATTTGGATTCAGTTGCATTGCATGAAGCAGCGTTTTGTTTGTGCCTTATATGTTAACTTTACTTTCCCCAATCAAAAATGGTCTTTAACACTGTCTCTAACGCAGAGTAAAAGCAGCTCTTCTTAATTTTCACATATGTTTCAAAATTGACGTAAAAAGTGTGAGAAATGTAAATAGAAAACACTCAGAAAATGTCATAGAGTCTCTGCCAAAACCACCCCTTAAAATCAAAACTAATTCTTCTACACCTTTTATTTCCTTTATGTTCTTTTTTATGTTCTTTTATGTTCTCCTGAAACAAAACCAACACTAAAATAATAGAACACCGCTATGTTAGAAATAGTTAGTATCAAAATAAAATAATATTTGTCTTACAGTTAATTAGGGTAATTATTCTTTTTTCGTTTTAACAAGACTGTATATCATGTATAAAATAGCATATTTAGTTTTCTTGTAATGTTAGTTAACATGATCTAATTATTAATTGTATTTGGTAAAAAAAAATGTTTCTTTTATTTATTAAAATTGTTTTTTTTCTCTCTATCACACAACTAAATCATAATGCTTCATCGTATCAGAAAAATAAGATCTGCAAACTTATTCATTTTTTTATCAATAAAGCACGTGACGAGCCTGGACGAGAGTTTGCACTAGATGAGTAAAATATGATCCTTCAAAAATGTTATTCTTTGATCCATAATTAGCTAAGTTAACAAGTTAATATAACTTAATAAATCTTTTGACTGTATGAGATATTTAAGTAGTTTCTGTCATGTTTTATCTTTTAAATTTTAGCATAATAAAAATTATATTTTGAGTAATAATTGTTTAGTATTTGTAAATATAAAACTTGAATATGAAAAGTTATATTTGTTTATGCTCTCATGTGAATGTAGTTTCACTGTAAGATATTATTTCTTATTTATTGGATGATTCCTCGCAAACAAACTCACACATGCAATCGCTATTTCAACAATGATAAGTCAAAGTTTCTTAACCATTCAATTGATTGGCACTGAACTAAACATCCCAAATGGTAGCCACCATCCACATCATATTGTTGGTTTGCCCAAAAATCATAACCCAGAATTCAAAATTTTACATTTATAAAAACATACAATTAATAATTAATGTGAAATTTAAAATTTGAGCATAAAAAAATGGTACTAGCAGAATTCAAGGGTTGATCACTTACTTCAATTTCATTCATCTACTACCACACCTAAATGACAATGATCTCTTACTTATCTTTATTTTTCTGAAGCTCTTGAATTTATAAGCGATTATGAAAGAGATTAATTTGCAAGCACCCATGGATGAGTATTTCCTAAGCAGCACACCCACCATTCGAATATCATTAATATTATTATTATTATTATTAGGGTTCAGACACTTCACTTTATCACCTAATTAAATTAGAAAACGAGAGCGTGGGACCATGAAATGAAAGCAACACAATTTGCACAACACTTGGCCATAGCATGCATTTTTTCAACAATTATTTTGTGTGATGAATGTAGCATACAAAAGTTGTTTGTAAAAGCTTAGATTTTGCTCCACAATCAAAGTGTGGATGACACAATGATACATTGATAAAGAGAAGGTTTGAAATCTATATTAATGGCAGTGGAACTCTTTATCTTCATTTGATCCTCTCCGCCAAAATTAACCTGAAACCAAAGTTTTGAAAAATCTGAACTCTTAATTTGTTATCGTGCAATCAAGGAGTAGGAGAGAGAATGTAATTAATGATTACGATTTTATTATGATTTTGAAGAATGTTGCATTGCATAGGTTGGCAAGTAGGAAGACGAATAGAGTATTAGGTTCTTCTTTAGGAAATTTATACTTATTTTTCTCTTTAATAATTTGATGAATGTAAAATTTGTGTTTTATTTTATCTTTTTATTGTGTACTTATATGATGATGATGATGTATACTATTCAAATATTATTAAATATCTTTTAAAAATATAAAAGACATAAAATAAAAAATATGATATTATTACGAATTTAATGTGAAAAATAAACAAATTTTCTTTTTCAGTATGTCAAATAATAAAAAAATAAATTATAGTTACATAAATTTTAAAATAAAATAAAAGATAAATTAAAAATATTCTAGTAATTTAAAATAAAAATAAGTATAAGATGAGACAAATACATACTTATTTACTTTTGTTCTCGTGTATAGGGATTTGCTATGACTTTTTATTATCATGAAGCTTTTGCTTTTTCTTAGTATATAATTATCGAAGCTAATTTTGGTTGGTTAACCTAAATATAGTCTTTCCATTTTTTACGTTTCATTGGATCTTGTGATTTTGAAAGTTTTCTAAACAAAGTATGGAGTTCTTTCAACTGCACAAATTCCTTAGATTCTTTTGGATCTTGTACGATATAAATTTATTAAGATATAAATTATAAAATCTTAATCATAAATTTACTTTTAAAAATTAAACGTTCTTACGTAATATCTAAAACTACAATATATTTTATATCAAAATATTTTTTTTAAAATACACGCCTTTGATTTTTAATTTAATGCATACATCACAGCATGGATGGATCTACAAGACGAATAACAATATATTGATGGAAATTTGGATAAGGAAAATGATACTTTGATACCGCATTTTCTCTTACATCCGTTTGACACTCCGACATGACATGTGTTGTCCCGCATAACAATGAAAGAGAAAACGCAGTTGTTTTAGAACACATGTGTCTCAGAGGTGGAATGTCTAAGTGGTTAGCTCAGTTCAAATAAGTAGTTCGCTGTGTGTAATTTTGGAACATACACATGTGTCTCAGGGGTGGTAGGTCTAAGTGGTTAGCTCAGTTCACCTAAGTGGTTCGATGTGTGTAGTTTTGGAACACACGCATGTGTCTCAGGAGTGGAAGGTCTAAGTGGTTAGCTCAGTTCAAATAATTGGTTCGCTATGTGTAGTTTTGGAACACACATGTGTCTAAGGGGTGAAAACATTAAGTGGTTATCTCAGTTCAAATAAGTGGTTCGCTGTGTGTAATTTTGGAACACACACATGTGTTTTAGGGGTGGAATGTCTAAGTGGTTAGCTCAGTTCAAATAAGTGCTTCGCTGTATGTAATTTTGGAACACACACATGTGTCTCAGAGGTGGTAGGTTTAAGTGGTTAGCTCAGTTCACCTAAGTGGTTCGGTGTGTGTAGTTTTGGAACACACACATGTGTCTCAGGAGTGGAAGGTCTAAGTGGTTAGCTCAGTTCAAATAAGTGGTTCGCTGTGTGTAATTTTGGAACACACACATGTGTCTGAGGGGTGAA
>Ga0099825_1010269_pt1 | contig 10321 bp, 4 predicted proteins | sample SiratroredBW_FD_76838 | JGI IMG/M metagenome (GOLD analysis project Ga0099825, IMG submission 76838) | Root nodule microbial communities of legume samples collected from California, USA - Siratro red BW | ecosystem: Host-associated > Plants > Roots > Nodule | place: USA: California | collected... | reverse complement strand
TAAAAACAGTCTATGTAATTTACAGCATAGTGTTAAGACTTTAAAGTGTGTTTGTAATTGCATAATCACAACTATGACACATTAATAATATGTTTATGTTTAAGACTCTTTAGGTCAAAATATCTCAAGTTAATTTTCTAACCCATCCAAAATCAAGAACATATTAATGCATATATATAATGTGGATTCCAATTACTTAGGGTACTATACATGGACACTAATCACTCAAAAAGTTTGATTACCCAAGTATAAAATTAACACATTAATAATAATGATAAGGTAAGTCTTGACCAACAAAACAAAATGAGTATATATAAAGTAAAAAAATTAGATAAAAATGTCTGTTCATTCATATTTCTAATCTATATTGCTATAAAGATAAAACTATTGAGTTAAGTGTCTATAATTTTTTTTTTCTCAGGTATATTTTTTTTTCTTTTTTTTTATACTTTTGTAATTAGACACTTTTGGAGGACTCAAGAAACTTAGAGTAACTTGAAAAAAATAACTACAATATACTTATGCATGTTCAATATTTATTTACAGTATAAAAATCAGAACAAAATTATATCTTTGTTTTACTAAAATCAAAACTATATCTATGACTTTCAATTTAAAAGCTTGGAATGGATCTATATGCCAGGGTTTGAATCTACATTTGATCCTACATCTAATCTTCTAATACAAATAAGTTATTTTATACATTTGTTATTTAATTGTAATTAGTTATAGTCTCTTTCATTTTCAAATGTCTGGATTTCAAATTTGTCACAATTTTCACATATGTAAAGTGATGTGAGTTATGACTTATGAAATGTGCACCAGGTATTTTTTTTGTGGTCGTGCGAGATCTGATACAGTTGTTGATGTGTGCAATTGTAACCACCACCATGCATGATTGGTATGTCTATTCTTAAACTAAGCCTTTTCTGCCTTTCATCACTCATTAATTCACTCAATGTAATTGTTCTACTTCATTATATGCTTTTATCTGCAGTTTAATTTTAAAGTAAGAATTTATTTACTGTAGCTTGTCATCCAATAAATTTGTTCATTTTTATAGCAATTTTTTCATTGATTGTGTCAATTTTGTTCACCCTAACAATGCATAGAGCTTTTGATAACATGCTTTCTTTATGTATCTTACAAGATCAGCCCCTCTCAAAAGCATATGCTTTTGAAAAAAAAAAAAAAGACAAAAAAGTTAGTAAAGCAAAACATGCCTCTTAAAACTAAAATTATGACACCTAATAATGGGTAGGAAACAAAATTAACTAAGATAAACTTTTGGTAATCATTTGACGAGTTTAGCAAAGTATACAGATGTTAGTATAATTGGAAAGGGACTACACAATAATTGGTTCTGATAAAAATGAAAGTTGTAAAATTGTGAAGATATGATTGTTTTTCTTTAAAGAAATATTTGTTTGACACCACTCTTTATCTTTATATTTTATTTGACACTGCTTTATATAATAAAATATTATATAAATAATAAAATAATAATATATAAGAGTGTTAAATAGAGGTAGGAAATGAATAGTGGTGTCAAAGTATCATTACTCTTTTTTTTCTATTGAAAAACAATTATACTACTATAAAGAGGTTCTAAAATTGTCATAGGAAAGATCAAACCATGTTCGAAATTGGAATTGTGGTTAGAGTATCGTGTAAGTAATTAACTTGTTACTTTGAATTTGGTATTTTTTTTTACTAAGAAATATACTTTAAGCCTAACTCAACTTATAAAATCGGTTTGTAAGGTAAGTTTTGTATCTGTTATTAAAATACATTTTCTCTAGTCAACGTGAGATCTTCAACACACACCCCTCATGTCAAGACTCTTCAACTTATGCGTGAGACTATATATATATATATATATATATATATATTAATTTTGTAATTCATAATCAATTTACAATATATGAATTTAAATGTGTAAACATTATAAAATCAAATTAATTAATATGTTAAAATAAATTAAAGAAAAATATTAGATTTGTTTACATACTCGAATTATATATTTTTATTTCATTTTAAACTTTAAATATAAAATTCAATATTAAAATAGAATTTACTCACATTTAAAAAAAATATATAATCCAGGAGTATATTAGTGATCTTAAATATAACTTGCATTTTTTTTATCAATTCAATCTAAGACAAATTTCCATATATTTTTTACTAAAATCCACTTACTTTCTCTATATTAGAAAACATTACTTTTTCCTGATTTTCTTTTCTTTCTAATCCATCCTTATCCAAACAAAGTCTTAATATCTAAAGTGTGATTACTCCACATATAATTAAATTAAATTTCTTTTAAAGTAAATTTTTAAAAAGAAAATTTTTTGTTTGGTTTGATAAACCTTTTCATTGTATTTGATTGATTTTCTTTTTCAAAATAGTTTTGGTTTCTTAGAATGTAGGTTTTCTTATGCATATGGGTTTTATTTTAGTCCCCTATATATTTGTACAATTCTTTTTTTCATTTTAGTACAATCTTATTCTTTAGAATGTAAATAATTGTTAAAATATGAGGTATCAACTTAAGCTAGTCGGGATGTCATATTTTTAGAATGATGCTTTCTAGAAGTGATGCTTTTTATAATAAAAATAACTTTATTGATGAAAAATTATATAATTAAAAAATAATCACTTTTATAATTACTATTAATCGTTTAAATTTCGATAATTCTTTTTTTTTTTATTATTGGAAAGAGATTAAAACTCGTTTTCTTTTATTTATTGATTGATAGATCAAGCTCCTCTAGTTATTTTATTGACTCGTAAGACTTTCTTAAGGTCAATTATTGAGAATGGTCATAACCTCTCCCATAAATGAAATGATTATACTTATTTAGAAGTACTTCAATAAAAACTGATTGATTACTTCATGATAAAATTGAATGTTGCAGTGACATAAAAAAGCATGTAAGTAATTATATTTCTTTATGTTGTACACAATCAATTTTGAATGTTGTTATATGATATAATATATAGTTTATAATTCTAGCCAAATCGATTATTTGAGAAGTGGTTAATTTCTTGTAACATGTTTGATTAAAATCAAAATTTATTAAAAATGGTTACTAAATTTATGGTATTTTGAAATAATGAAACATAAAAGGATTAATAATGGATGAATGAAAAAGACATTTTTCTTTCTCTCTCCTAATTTGGTACATTTTAAAAGTGAAGGAAGAAAAAAGTTGTGAGACTCATAGTAAACATATAACATTATTATTATTATTATTAAAGTAAAACTTTAAATTGATTGAAAGTATCTATAAATTATATGTAAGTTTTCTCCCATTGGTAATCCTTCCAATTTAGGAAACAAAAGATGTAAACGGTGACTTATAAGTAAAATCCTAAAATATGTTTCTTTACACGTCACTTTATTTATTCTATTAAGAATATTTTACATTTTATATCATATTACTTTTGACAAATAATATAAAATATCATTTCATTTTTTTAACTTTTTTTACATTATATTTACTATCTTTTCTCAAACATACATACGTTACTAGTATTTTGGAGTAAAAGTATTAAATTGGTATATTTTTTTTAATATTTACTAAAATAGTGCAAATTTTATTTTTATAAAAATAAATAAATTGTATCATTGAAGTGAAGAAGTCTTATCATCGTAACATAATTTTAATAAAATTCATACTGTGTTAGTATGATTGTAATTTATTTATTTCATTTAAGTAGTATCGACGTATCATGGTTTCAATTTTGTCTTTCTCTTATCATGTATTTATCTAAAGTCATGTCATAATAAGATACCATTTTTTCACTTGAAATCTTGCGTTCAGATACAATTTATCTATTTTCATAAAATATTTATACCGTTTAGTAAATAAAAAAATTACATTTTTATGCTTTGGCGGTGATGTATCAAATAAACTTATTATTAAAGAATACTACATGTGACAACAAAAAAAGTATATAATTTATGGTAAACCTAATTTAATAAATAAAGGAATTTAACATGGAGAATTTAAAAGCAACATCATTGAAATGAATAAGCAACCAAACAACCCTAATGAATAGGGTCTAATGGGTAGTGGAAGTAGAGAATAAAGACACATGAGATGATGGAAGGAACAAAAATTTATGTGAGTGTTATGAACCGACATGTTAGATTGATGGGCTTGTCCATTGGGCCACTTGTGTTGGGGGTTGATGTGATCAAAATCTCGTACAACTCTTTCCTCACACATGGACCCCTCCCAACACACATTTTGTTTTTTCTCACACTAAAGGGAATCTCACGTCAATTCATTTCAAATATTAAATCTGTGTTTTCTTCCACATTTTCAATCTCCAATTCATGTTTAGTCATTTTATTTCAAGTAATTTTAGTTAAGTTTTGTTCTAATTTATTTCTCACTTCTTAAATAGATTTTAATTCGTAATAGAAAATTCTAATAGACATTCATTATAAGAGATTTTGGACAAAATAATTTATCTAATTTTATTGGTTTTTAAATTTTTTTCTTAGTTTTTCAATTTTATCCGTGTTAATTGATAAGGAAAGAAAGATCTGTGTATTGTGAACAATTAATGAACCCACAGAATGTGAATTTATATTAGTGACATTGATAGATGGAGAGTGAAATGAATGAAAAATAATAGTAGTTGTTAATTATTATTTTCAAATTCTCTTGTCATTTCTTTTATAAGAGTATATAAAGAAAAAAAATTAAGTTTATTAAAATTGTAAAATATTTTATATTAAACATATATTTTTCTTCAAAATTCTGCCTTATAATAGTAAGGAGAGAGTGTATATAACAAGTTTGTTAATTTATATGATAATTACTTTGCAAGTTACATACAAATTAGTTTTTAGTTAGGATAATATTGGATTAACATTGACGTTAAACCATATAAAGGTAGTTGTTAACTTTTAAGAGACTTTATATAAGTGATTGAGATATCTGTATATAATAATATACTATTCTCACTAGATTGATCATATATTGTGAACTAAACTTATATAATAAATAAAATCTAGCTTATTCTTCTGAAATAAAAATTTCTTTAGCTTTTTAAAAGAATTATATATAGGCAATATTATGCTTTGACTTTTCTTTTTACAGTATAATTATAAGGACAATATATAACTATAAATACATACAAAATATTGCGACAAGTTAAAATGTTTGTGGAGCCTAAAGTTTTTGGAACTAAAAAAATTTTAAAGTGAGCAAAAAATTAAAAATATATGAATATGAATATAAATAACAAATTGGTTTTGAAAATAATATAATATTGCACCGTTATTTAAAATAGTAAAATGATTGGACAATTGACAATTCCTAAGGAGACTGAAACCTGCGGCAAACAACTGAGGCAAACCACACGAACGTCATAACTTTAAGCTAAAAATATAAATTTCGAGGAATTAAGAAATTTCTGCCATGTACGTAGTAAGAAGTTTTTGTGAGAGATGTATTAATATATAAAAGATAAATTTATTTCATCAGAGTAAATAAATAAATTATGCTGTATATTCATACTGACAATATCTTGGCAATAGTAAAGAATAATTTTTTTTGGTAAATTTCACAACTATAAAGTTTCATGTTTATTAATTACCCCTAAATAAATTTCATGTTAAATATATTCTTCAGTAAAAGAATGAATATACAAGATATGCCCCGTGAATGCTAAAGCTTCAAAGTGAAAGAGAAAAGGAAAGAAATTCATGAACAAAGTCCAAATAAAGGTCCCCAGCATGGCCATCGTCACTTTATTTTCCTTAATAATTGCGTATATGCAAAATACTTTACGTCTCTTTTCAATAATAAAGATTTAGCTTAAATAAGACACTACTGAATATGAGTTTTAGCAAGATTTTGTTTATGAATAAATAACATATGTGTATTTATAATATATTTTTTACACTGTTATCTAATTATAAACGATCATATAATAAACTTTTATTAATTTTTTAAATAATTATCTTAAAATTTTACAAATGATAATTTTTTTAGTGATCAGTAATATATATATTTTATATTGAAACTGAAGGTATATATACAAAATAAATTCCTAAATGAATTACGTTTGCTAAGATGTTATAGTAACACAACATTTTTACTACACTTATCAAACAAACTCTTTCTTTTTGTTTCTCTTGTATATTTAATTTTTATTGATTTTAAGTGAAAAAAATGAAAATAGTCCTGAAATGGGGTTTTATTTATTTTAATTATTGAAATATATGCTTGCAACATATATAGAGTGATATTACCTTTTTTCGCAAGTACATATATATATTTCAGTCACATTTATTTAATTATGTTTGCTAATGCTAGTAATATAGATATTTTGCAACATCTATCAAACAAAATGTTACTTATTTTGCTTCTTCTGTGTATTTGCTTAGAATTACTCTTGGTGCCAAAAAGAAAAATGATAGAAAATATATATAATATTCAATGAGATTCTTTTTAATTCATTCCAAGGATTCAGTTGTAATTGTAACATATTCTCCATCTTATATGCGCCAAATGCATATTTCATTCTTGACTGAATTTTATTAAAAATTACAAAATTATATAAATTTTACTCATGATTCAGCAAACTTCACTACTACTTTTATATGTATTTTAATAAAGTTGAGTTAATTTTCAGATAGAATAAGTATGCACCTATCTGTCAAACATTTTGTAAATCCTAGATATGAATATTCCTTTTTGCTCCTTCCCCATGGATTAATGGAAAGTTATTTTTTATTGAAAAAATGAGTAAAAATATTGTTGTGAAATTGTATATTTTACTGATATGCCATGCACCAAAACTAAAGAAAGAAGAAAGTGAAACAAAATATGGTTAGCTAGCTCTGCAAATTCGAGATCTGAGAAGAAACTGCATAAAGATGTTGGCTGATGAAATCAGCAAATTCAATGATTTAAGAAAGAACTAGTTAAGAACATCAACGATTCATGATGTGACTACATCTGCAAAGTATATTTTTGATGTCTTTAAAGATTAATCAAGACATGAAAATCATCATCTGCAAAGTACATAATACATGAACTGAAAAAAGCTAAGCCACCTTTGCAATTCACACTTGAATAGTGTCAGAAAATAACAAACATTTCATTAGACAGAAAGAAGATGAAACATAAAGCTTGATGATTTAGTTTACCTCATGAAATGGATGAACAAAAGTTATTAGAGTTAGAGTTGATGGAAGGTTCCTAAGGGATAGCATGATCCAATAAGAAGTGAAGCTGTGAAGCAAATCCAGCAGAATCCACCCACAAGAATCAGATCAATGCGATCCCTTTGGAACTCTCCACCCACAATAAGGCACAGAAAAGGTTTGATCTTGTTCTGAAATTTTGATGAGGGGTGGTGGTTGTATTGTGTGTGTGGGGGGTGGTCCAAAAAGTGGTTGTGGGTTGGTTTGTGATTTATAGAATGAGAAGAGAAAGGTGGGGTGAGTTATGTGATGGTGAAGTTTGTTTCAATTCACATTCACATTCACTTGGTGTGACATGATGAAATGTAGATGAAGGAGTACGCAATGTGTGTGCTTCTGAAATTACTGAAGTAGCTTTCACTAGTATTTATGTGAACGTGAAACATTCTTCTACTGCGTGCTTTATCTTGTCTCTTCTTGCTTTGCTTAAACACCAACCCTCTAAGACAAGTGCACACGTTCCATCTACTTTATCATCATTATCTTCAAATTAAACTCACTTTAATCTTTTTGTTTATTCATTAATTACCTGGCTAATGAAGTATATATATATATATTTTGTTAATCACTGTTAAAAACAAGAACATGATCAATTTCTTAAGATATAAATGATCATTGTTTTTAAAAACTTATACGTAATCTATTATACAAGTCTTAGAATACAACATGAAATTTCAGATGATTTTCAGGATTTTAGAACTAACAAGCAAATTCTCTTATACTTAGAATAGAAAAAAGAGAGAAGAAAATATTAAAAAAAAAAGAAAAATATTTTAATTGGTATGATTTAGAGAAGTGAAGAAATTTTTATCTATAAGTGACCATCTCCTAATAGTTACATTATTAAAAATAAAAAAAGGATCTGATTATCTATTATGAATACAAACATTAACTATTAACACAGATTTTTAATAGAGATTTTAATAGAAATTTTAATAGATTTTAAAGATTTTAACAAAGATTTTAATAATTTTGCAATATCTTTAATATTACATAGTATGTAGTAAGTCTTGTAGAGGAGTGATTTGGAAATAAAGTTTGATTAGAAATAATTAATATATTAATTTGTGGTATAAAGTATATATAAGCTAAAGGTGAGTGTAGAATATTCTTTGGAAAAGTTTCCAGAAAACTTGTATTTAAGGCATTGATTCAACAACTTGTTATTTGTGTGGTGGATTCTTATGAACCGTTGTGGAAGCATCAATCATGACATCCAACTGATTAAATACTAAAGGTCTATTCAGCTTATACTTCAACGAATAATATTGTGATTTCAAGAATAAAACAAGCACAGAGTGTGGACCCAAGTATACTGTTTTATTTAGGAAAATTAATCTATTAATATCGTGTAACAATGGCATACTTTCACACCATAAATTAAAATTCATGTACTACACAACTTATAATATTAATATTTTAATTAGTTTTTTATTTTATAATTTAAAATATCAAAATATATTATTCTATTATTAAAATACTTTTTAAGTGGAGGAAATGTTTTTGGGTGTCAAAGGATAGTTTTCCAATATGTTATTCTACAATATGATGGCAGGGCCGTGTTTAGAATTACGAGATTTTAAACAAAATTTACCTAGTTTCATATAGCACTCATTAATTCTTACTTTAATTATTTTATTTATGACATAATTGCAAATAAATTATGAGTTCAATAATCGAATAGTTCTTTCAAATTTAAATAGATAATATAATTCATTTGATCATCAATCTTAAAATATCAATGGTTGGTCTAAAAAAATTTCACGATCTGTAGTTTTAGGAATACGGGTATATATCCATATGCATGTATTTATAAAGAATGTCACTTGTTAATTCTAATAGGATATCAATTTCTTCAATTTAAATCAAGATATGTATATTGAAATATTGTCTAAAACTTGAAATATTTTAATTTCTCGATCAATTAATCTGTAACCATCTAAAGATTTAATTAATTTAGTGATTCAGATAAACATGAATGAGGAGAAAAAAAAAATAGAATATTTGATTGTTAAGAAAATTTTCGATAAGTGCTTGAAAAATAATTAATAATAAGTTTTAAAATGTTTTCAGCTAGTAGTGTATTTTTTTGAATTAAATTTTTTACTTTTTAGTATTCATATACTTTTTAAAATTTATCTTATAATTTCTGAAGTTAGACAAAATTAACAATTTTGTCCACAAAATTTCCGTTGAACAAAACAACCTTCTTCAATCACTTAACCTCTCTTCCCAACCTCCAGTCTTTGGGATATCACATTGAGACCAATTATATGCACTATATTAGACACTACACATAACATACCAATATAGAACGTTCAAAATAATTCATATATAGTGTGAAACAAAAAATTGATAATAAAATATTAATATTTAAAGACAGAAAATTCATTTTGAAGATTCGGCTGATTTAATGATAGTTTAGCCTAATAATCAATAAGTGTTAATGAGAGCATTGAAATTGTCCTCTTATTAATCTTTCTCTCTTTTTCATGATGATAAGAATTAAGTGAGTTTTATACTTTCAATACATGAAATATTGAGAGAGAGAAAATACAATAAGTACAAATTTAAATGTGTAAGTTTGTTAATTTTATTATGATAATCATCTTAAAAGTCATATTAAAATCTTTTCCCAACTAGTTTGATAATATAAATCTATTACACCACTGACATAGTATACTCATTAATATTTTTTTATAAATTGTTGAAAGATTTACCGTACAATTAATAGAAAAATACAACATTACTTGTAGGAATTTATATGCATAGATGAGAGAAGGGGTGTATTAGTCTTTTAAGTAGTAACAAAAGAGAAAAAGATCACTAATGTTTTTAATAATTAGAAAGAGGTTCCCTTGTACAAATAGAGAAAAAAAAAACTATTCAGTTTAAGTGTCCAATAATAAATACCACAAAGCAAATCAAGAAGTAAACAATACACAAATATATGTCACAAAGTTGGACATTTTTAATATATATGAATATTCACTCTTATTATTATGAATCACTTGATTATGGATCACTTAATTGAGAGCATAGATCTTTGTTGATTTACTATAAGAAAATAGAAAAGAGAAACAATTGGGG
>Ga0099825_1010268_pt1 | contig 10321 bp, 7 predicted proteins | sample SiratroredBW_FD_76838 | JGI IMG/M metagenome (GOLD analysis project Ga0099825, IMG submission 76838) | Root nodule microbial communities of legume samples collected from California, USA - Siratro red BW | ecosystem: Host-associated > Plants > Roots > Nodule | place: USA: California | collected... | reverse complement strand
TACCTATTTGTATCTAGTGTATATCGAACTATTTCCGTTGTATCTGTTTCTATAAAAAGAATCAAGAAAATGTTAAAATGTACTCAACAGACTTCCTACAGTCCCAATCACCAACCTTACTAATGCAGACTAACTTTAACTGCAAAGAAAATGCTGCTTGCGCCACTTGCAGAGTATCCCGAGCACAAATTTAATTGCTTTCAAATAAAATTACAAATTTAATTGTAGTTTATTCAGTGTCAATTTTTCATTTTGGTAAAATTCGAAATAGTTGGGCATCAATTATTACTGGTTCAAAATATCATGTGTTCACCCATATTGTTAAATAATATATGGGTTAAATAATAGCAGAAAATGTAATTCACTACTACCACGAAGAATAAATTAACGAGGCCAAAATAACAAGTTGTCCGGAGTAAAATGCCTTTAAATAATCCTCGGGAATTGAAAAAAAAAACCATTTACAAAGTGGTGACACAAGCCAAATGATGAAAATGGCAATAAATTCACGTTATATATATGTATATATTCCTGTGACTCATTTACATGAAATCATACGCTTTAATTCCCATCGTCAATACCACACGGTTTATGGGCATGATGAGCGTCCCTTGAACAATTAGTTGCAGCAGTAGACTACGACGGGTATGTCTTGTATCGGCCATCGTAAAGTTTCAACAAGAAAAGGCAAATACATCAACAAAAATGATATGGAATGGATGACCTCAATCAAGCATCCTTCCAAAAAGTGAAGTGCATAGAAAAAACTTTACATAAGTACAAGATGTGCATATGAAAAAGGGGCTTCAGATTATTTCCTTTTCATTGAGAAGGCAATCTTCTTGCTATGAGAGAAATGCAGTTTATTGTGTAGGAAACCACCACTGCCTGTTCAAACTCCGCAGTTTCATAAATAGGTGATTAGTTACCCACCATTACCAAAGGTGGCTAGTTCTTTCTCTCTAATAACTTGCCAGAGGACATAATCCAGTTCTCAAAGAAAAGGAGAGAGGGTGGATCCAATTGTGTATTTGTATATAATCGACTAAACTGAGGTACTCGAGTGGTCATTCTCAATCCTGCTCTCACTCCGATGTTGGCTGGCATCTTCTCCTGAGACCATTCCTGTTAAGTTCTCACCAACATCACTCTTGCAAAGAGGGCATAATGAATTTATCTTCAACCATTTATCCACACAATCTTTGTGGAAAAGATGAGAACAAGGCAATTCTCTCAACTCATCGTTATTTTCATACTTTGCCAGGCAGATGCAGCACACCTGTCAAAAACCACAAAAAATAATAGGATTTTAAATCATAAGCAGCTGACAAACAAAAAAATCTCTATAGTGATGCATGGTCTTCTTAGGCTCAAACACTTTACACTATTATGAAATAATAGTCTAATTCAACACAACCACACCAAATCAAACTTTTTTTACCTGATGGCATGGATGAGACATCTACAAATAAAAAATTTTAGGTCCTAACAACTAAATAACCGCTACCATACCAAGAAGCCTACAAGCCTAAATCTGTTCATCCATAGTCTATCTAGATACAGAGTTTGATTAGATACAAGTGCTATCATAGCAAATCTAACATAACTGAACTAGACAAGTTAAGGATGATATTTAGTTCGGAAAATTAAATCCTAGCCAAAAAGATGATTAAACTATATTTTTCTCCCCTCCACTTTTTAAAATTATATTATTTTCCCTTATAGTGTGTTCGAATGGGAAAATTTTAGAGGATAATTCATTTTCACAGAAATTTAAGAAAAATTGAAATTCAAATCATTTATGACAGTAATCGGATTACTCATTAGAGAATTTCAAATTCCACCTAAAGAGTAAAAATATGAGATTCTTCATACTTTATCTTATCTTAAATCTATGTCTCTTCTCTTCGTATTCTCTCTTCGGCCTAACCTTGGTTGGGAGTCAGCTTCAGTTGGACATTATCAATTTGATAGCACCTTTTCTATTAGTGTTTGCGGAAGTTCCTTTCAAGTTAAAGTCACTTGTGTATTGCGGTTTGTTTTTGGTCGTCATCACGAAGGTTCTTTTGAGCCTATATAGACCCATGTTATTTCTCAACCTCAACGGTATTTTTCAACTAATGTAAAACAATTTTCCTGTTGACATCAAACTTGAGATTATTTTTACTTGATGTCAATGGGGTTTGCTTGTCAACCAATGTCGATCAAAATGTATGTCAATATTATTTCTCAACCAACTTTAATCAAAGTTTTCTACTAATGCTAACAAGGATTTTTTATCGACGTCAATGAGACTATTTTTCGGCCATAGTAGCAAGTTAAATTTTTAGTCAACATTGATAGAAGTTGTTTTCTGATTGACAGTATTGGAATAATTTATCTGCCAATGTAGACCAAGCCTATTTCTCGGTTGACTTTTGTTAGTATTTTCATGACCAATGTCAGTGGGGTTAATTTACGATGGATGTCAGCCATATTTTTTCAGCTAACGTGGTTATTTTTTGGTCCATGTTTGCCAGGATTGTTATTAGATCAATAGCACTAAAGTGATTTGGTGGTAATTAAAATACTCTTTTCAAGCAAGAAAATTAATATTCAATAAATTTGAATTGCTTTATCAAAACAAAACATTTGAAAAATTAAACAATTTAAAACGAAAGCAATTCAAATTCAATGTATTTTAATTTTTTGGAAATTGTAAAATTTTCTATCCAAACACAAGGTTATATTTTTTAAAAATATATTATTCTGCCTCTATTTTGAAAAATTACAATCCCCTCCTACCCAAAGTGATTAATGTGTGCTAAGACTATATAATTTTAATGTGAATAAGTCTCTTAAGGGCAATATTTCCTGTAACTCAGTAACATCAACAGCTAGTTTGAACCTCTAGGATGAAGGTAGGAATTTGGATGAAATTGGGATTTTGGGTTAAGCTGCAAAGCCAAAAACTGGGGTAATCAAGATTTTATTACCATCTTCTACAGAGAGATATATACAGCACTATTTAAAGTCTCTTGTAAAACCGTAGTATCTGTTGGCAGTTGCTGTGCTGTTAAGAACTTAGGATTCAGTTAATTTACTGTTAACTGTAACAGCATTAGTTGTCCCCCGAGTAACCCTGTCAGCTCATGCATATCATTGTACTTCCCAGATTTAACAATCTTTTGGTAAGAAATAATACAACTTTATAGTGCAAAACCTTTCTCTCCCATTCTCTATGCCCAACAACTCTCTCTTTTGTGATCTTATATCATTTTCTCAGTATGCTTGAATTTTAAACTATATGTTGAAATGGAAGAATGGCTCCTCTCATCTCTCAGATTTACTTCCACAAGAGTTGTAGACCGCACAAGCTTGGGGAAACTTTGGGAAGAAATTAAAAAAAGTTTCCACACTCAAACTTGAACCAAGGTCCGAAGTTCAGATCAGAACTGAGAAAACAAAAGAAAGGGAGAACTATGCGTGAATATCTATTGAGTATCAAAGTTCTAGATGATTCACTCATCTCAGCTGGTTCTCCAGTTTCTGTTCTTGTGCATCTCGATTTCGTTCTTGATGGTCTTCTAAATGGATTCAAGTACTGCCACTTCAGTGAATAATAGAGTGATCCTCCAACAATTCATGAGGCTTAGTCTCTATTCCTCACTCGTGAAGTCCAACTGGAAAGGAAAGTGTTGACCACTACCTCATCGCACTAGTATTCTTCTGAAGGCCAACAATACTCAAATTTCTACAATTTCAGATGACCAGGCCATGGAAACCAAGCAGGTAGAAACAAAGGAGGCCATGGTGGAGGTCACAGAAGTTCCAATCAATGTCAACTGTTGGAAAGCTTCCGTATGTGCAGCCACCCATAGCCCACTTTAATTGTGGATTCTTTGGTTTTCTTTCACTGCAACTTCCATCACTTCATTTTTCTGAGTGAGGGACCATGTTTAGTTCCTCTTACCCTAGAGATACAGCCTAAGTAGCACTTCTTTCTTAGGCTTGCATAATCCTCACCGCAAAAGTCAATTTTATGGACTTGAATTAGGTCTTAAAAAAAACCTCAATTCTAAGATGGTAGCAAAACATATCTTAGATCTATTGTCGGGCCACCCACATTGCTAACACTCCATTTGCATAGCCTTAGGTGTGAGGGCCTGCATTGAAAAGCTACATTAATTGAAGTCTATTTGGTCTACTTCATTGCTAATTCCAGTACCTTCATTGTGCTAGGTCTAAGGCAGTGCTTAGTCTCACATGGCTTAGAAACATGACTTAAGCAATGCTTACAAGGCATGGTCAATCCTCACCATACAAATCAGTTTTAGAAGATTGAATTAAGCCCAAATTCAAAAGACCAACTGAGCAATAAGCTAGGTCATGATGCTCATCATCCTTCTTCTGATTATGTTGTCCTTCCACCTCAACCTTGACTAAATGATTTCTGTCTCCAAAGCTGCAAAAATGCAGAGAATCCAATTCTCAAGATTTTCATAGCAACATGGCTTTCTAATGTAGAATACATTCTGGATTCAATCCTAGACTGAACTCAGACTATTAGTTCCATCTTTCAGTTGTTTCTTGTGACAACCAAAATGCAGTCGAATAATGTCATAATCTTGTCCTACTACATGCTCACACCAAAAGCATGGAAAGAGAAATACATTTTGTTCATGAAAAAGTGCAAAACAAGTCTCTTCGGTCAAACGTGTCCTTGATGCAGAGCAAACTTATGTGTGCTCATCAAGTCGCTTTGAGACCTATGATTTCACCTTCTTAGAGACAATCAGTTTCTTCCAACTCAACCTATGTTTGCACAGGGAATGATGGATATATACCGTCTTCTTGTGTAGATCTATTGTCTGTTGGCAGTTATTGATCTGTCAGGATTCAATTATAGATACTATTAACTGTAACAATTAGTTGCTTCTGTGCAAGCCATCAGCTTATACATATACCATTGTACCTACCTCACAGATCTAGCAATCTAAGAAAGAAATAATACATTTCTATGGTTCATACATGGTACATCACAGCTTTATACATCTATCATTATACCACTCAGATCGCCACTCCACTATCCTACAATCACACTGCTGTCATGCTTGATTTACAACTATGATCATCTTTCTTTTTGTTCATCCTGCTTCTCATCATTTCCCCCCTTCCTTCCTACTCTTCCCTCACTATTAATGGAAATGCATGTTTTACAAACATGGTCTGGATTGTACCTCTTGTCAGAAAGTTTGAACCTTCAAATCACTCTCCCCATAACCTGTCATACAATGCAATCTCCACCCCTTTTTCATTCTCCTGTTTCCCTCCTTTTCCCAACTACCAGAACTAGAGGTCCCATTCCCCCTTCTTATCGCCATTAATTCAGTTTAAGGTTCCTAACTACTTGACTTCACTAACAGAAACTATCTGGGGCTTTATTCTTCTTCACCTCTATTTCACCTAAAACACACTTTAGTAAGTGAGTGTTTACAAACACTCAACACTTCTCAGAAATTTAATAATATTAAGATGGACTAAAGTATAACACACACACAATCACACACAAATATATAAAATCAGATGGTACTTACTGCATCTTCTCCAGATATTACTCTCTCTTTTTCAGTTCCTGCAGCCACAACTCCACCTTCAGTTGAGTTGCCTTCACCATTTTTTTTATTTTTCTTCATCTTGAACTTGTACGTTGGCAAAGCATTAATAGATTCAGAAGTTGCCCCTCTGTTTTGTGACATGTCCTCTCTAACCCCAAGGATGGAAATTATACATGGGAGACAACAGCAGATTGTTGAACAGAGAATGAAGGGCATAGCATAACCAATACAGCTAAATGCAAGAAACACTATACATAACCTGCCAAGTGAAATGAAACAGATATAATTTCATAACTCTGAAAAAGCAGACGATTAAACGCAAGAGTGAATTAAAGGCTATACCTGTACATGTTAGGAGCATCATCAGCAGACGAATGTCCCCCAAAGATCCATACATTTCCAACAACAAACCATACAGCAAAAAAGCAATCTAAAGATATTTTGAAGTATTCCACTAGAGTCTTCATTCTGTGTTGCAAGAATAACAAGGACTTAGCAGCTTCATAAGCTATTACAAGTTCAAATACTTGGAAGTTATAACCATGAAACAATTCATTAAAATTTCAAATCTAATGAATAAACAGTGAAATTAGTGCGAGTGGAGGAACATGGCAACAAGCATGATATAGACCATAGAATATTTAAATATTAGAATTGGATACTTCCTTCATATCAGTTTTCAGAGAGGAAAAAGAACTTTAACTTCTTCCATAACTACTACAGGTAAGATCAATATCACGCTTTCATCACAAATTAAAGATAAAAACACCTACATTCTTTGATACTTCAAATTTCCTTGACAAACCTAACCTCAATTATTATACATCAGAAAGAAAAAGAGTGAAATGAGTTGGTATACATTAACTCAAATTTAGCCACAGGTTTCTATTGTTGAATATCACACAGCTTGTATCATGCAAGGAAGCAGGAAGAGATTTATATATGCTTCAATAACACTTTTATACTAGCGAATATGTAAGAATTATGTGTCTAACAAACTTTGTTCAACATATGAATGCACATTGACTTAATATAACTCCAAAGACTAAAGCAACAATTTTGATACAAATGTATTCATCACGAAAGGAAAAAGGTGTTATTCTAACATTGTATAAAAAATTGACAATAGTAACTGATTAACTACCTTCTATTCATCAACACAGAAGCTTGATTGCTTCTGGAGGATGCAACAGCCTGACCATCTTCTCCACCATTAGTTCTGGAACTGAAAAGGAGTGTCCCTGAAGGATCATTAATCCGAGGAGATGTTTGCCTTGATTGAGATGAATCTTGGTCTCTTGCATGGTTATGATGATAATACCGCCAATAAAGCAGAGGGAGGGTGGCAACACATCCAGAAGCATAACCAATGATCCATTGAAACAATGGAGTACGTGGACGTTCATGCCTTGACAAAGACAAAACAACGATAGATGCAACAATCTGGCTCACTAAGAGGACCAGCTCAATCGATATCCACAAACCCGAATGCACAGGACTCCTACTCCTCCGAGTTTCCCCGCGTCTCATGAATGAGGAATTCCGACTATTAGACCCATTAGATAAACTAGTGACCGAACCTGAAGGCTGAGATAGAGGCGTCCTCGCACCGGTAATTCTTTCTCCATGCAGCATCACATCTGCGCCATTAAAATTCCTATCATGATGTGTCACAGATGATGTAGAAGCATCGGAACTCCCAGCTATTTCTATCACATGCTGAGTGCCATTTGTGCTCCCAGGCCACTCCATCAACTACGGCAGAGTGTCGCCCGGACCTTCAAGACATCGTTCTGGTGAGATAAGATAACAATAACATATATCTAATCTAACTCCACCACGAAGGAATCATATATTAACGCACAAAAAGACACACACAAACACATACACCACCTTCAAAAACAATTTGACCGAAAACAAACTCTCCTCCTTGCAACCGCAAAATCAGGATGCTGCAAAGCGAAGAAGCAAAGTTAACTTCCAAAGCCATAAATAGTTCTCATCTTTTACTAAATATGTTAAAAAAAATTAACCTAAATTGAAAACAAATTGTTAAAAAATACAACGCATAGAGTTCTTTGCTTGTAAAGCGGGAAAGGAACATGAGCTAACCTAATTCCCGGAAGCGACTTGATCATGCATAAAAAATCACCGATTGAAACCTGCAAAGCAAGAAAACAACAACGGCAATCATTTCACAACGCTGAAATTGGAAACCTAAGCAGTTAAAAAAAAAAAAAAGAGCAAAAGAAAATTGAATACCTGTTTCTTTCAACGAAAGAACAGTTGGCGATTTGGCTGAATTCGGGAGAAGAGTTGAAGCAGGCGAGTGAGAAAGTGAGGAAGGAAGCGTGTGAGGATAGCGGTTTATGCGGATGAATCGAGAAAACGACGATTAGAACGAGCGAAACGGTAGCGTTGACTGGAAGAATCGCGGGCAAAGCAAGGCGCGAGGAAAAGGACAAAGCGGAATGAGAAGGAGAAGCGCATCGGAGAGAGAGAGGAGAGAGGAAGAAGAGGAAACGGCGCCGTATGGAGTTTGGGGAGGATGACGGAGGTCACAATCACATAAAGGGTGTCATGAACACTTCCGTTGCTTCGTTGCGGTGTTACCTCGCAGTATCCTTTCCCTTTTTTAATTCTTTCGCTTTTCCTTCTTCCAAAATGATGACAAGGGAAAGGTACAAAAGGAACAAGTAGGAAGTAACTCTCTTTGTTTTTTGTTACAACAATAAAAATTAAGCCAAAATAATATTTATTTCTCATATTTTTACTGTTAAGTTTTTATACTTTTAGTATAATGTTTTTTAAATTAAATATTTTGGTTGAAACTCTAGAAAATAATATTTATATTGTGCGTATTTGTACGGTTATTTTTTTAATTGATCTTGAGCATTTTAAATTTTTTCTTTTGATCATTTGATTTATTTATTTTTTTAGAAATTAGTATATTATCGGGACAACCTATAATGTATAACTAACAGAAATAGAAGTGACTTAATGTATTAAAGTTATTCTAATGTTTGGTATTAGTTATAATTATATACAAAGGTTTCATAAATAATAGATAGGATATATTATGCACTAAATATTTACATTGTTCATGAATTTAACTATAACTTATAAAATGTGAAGTAAATAAATGCATTGAAGAAAAGATATTAAAATAATAAAAAGTTTAAGACAAGTATAGTAGTATGTCATATAAATATGAAGCATAATTTTTAAAGAACATGTGAAGTTTTTCGGCAAATTTGATATTTTTAAATAAATGAATTGACCTCTTTAATTCTAATGAATAGTTAATTAATTAAGCCTTTAAAAGAGTATTCAATTGCTTTAATTATATAAAAGAAAATTATAGCAAATACTTATATTCACATAGAGAGTTTGTGGAATATTGGTTCTCTTAGTTGATATTCAAAATTATGTAAGATTTGGAATTAAATTTTGTATTTGTTGCATTTCAAATTTTGTCTTCTCTATCTAATCTTAGATCTGCATGCTCTGACTATTATTTATTTTTATGTGAATTAGAATTCAAATTAAATATTAATTAAGGTTTTAGTTTAATAATTAATTGTGAGTTTGATTAAACAATACTTTAATTTGATTTCTAATCATAATTTGCCTTAATTAGGATATTCAATTTATTTACTTGATTGACTTAAATAACTATGCATATTTAATTCTTTAAATGTTTCTTTTAAAAAATCTCTTCAATATTTAAGTAATAAGAAAATTAAGAATAAAATTGAATTTATTAGTGTTTATTGTGAACTGACTTAAATAACAAGAAAACTAAAAATAGAATTTAATTTACTAGTGTTTATGGTAAACTAACTTAGATTTATTCTAAATTATAATTTTTATATAAAAGTTAATATTTTGATAGCAATTCAACATTAATATCAATCTCTTAACAAAGAGAGATATAAAAACTCTATAAAAGATTATTCTCGTCTTAAATATTGATGTACTTCTTTCATTTTTCATGTGTCGAAGTTGTTAATACTGAAATTTCTTTCATGGATAATGACTTTAGTAGTTATGTCACTCTCTTAAGTAAACCTAGTGAATTTATCTAATATGCCATGATCATATACTATTAAAATATCATGATTAATCAATCCACCTTTTTGTCTCATGGAAATGTAATAGTATTAATAGTAACAATAATCATGATTAATCCTTCCTCCAAAATTCTAATTAAAAGGAACTTGGTAGATGATGTGTATCTTAATAGTCACTTAAGAAAAATGATTACCTCTCTAGAAAATACAAAAAATTTAAAGCAATAAAAATATTCTATTATTCTAGCCTCTTGTTTTATAGATGTAATTTAAGAGTGAGTATCTTTCGTCTTTTAATCCTAAATCTATCAATTTGACCCATGAACTACGAATAAATCTCAAATCATTCCTATAATAACCCTCTTTTTACTGACTTATCGAATGAATGAGTTTAAAAAACTCTAACTCTCAGAGTTTCCACAAAAAGTGGATTAAGATCAAGATCAAAATGAGTTTGACCTACTACAATATCAAATTGATGCACTGATACACTCATTTTCTTTCTCATTCTCATCCAACCATCACAAATTCATTCTCCTTAAACTTTTTATCCTTTTAACTAGTAGGTTCTTTTCTTTCTCGTGGTGATTTGTTTTACTAGTCTTTCCATTCCATTTATCAAATTTGTTCAATTTTATTATGAAATCTCTT
>Ga0099825_1010264_pt1 | contig 10324 bp, 3 predicted proteins | sample SiratroredBW_FD_76838 | JGI IMG/M metagenome (GOLD analysis project Ga0099825, IMG submission 76838) | Root nodule microbial communities of legume samples collected from California, USA - Siratro red BW | ecosystem: Host-associated > Plants > Roots > Nodule | place: USA: California | collected... | reverse complement strand
TTTTTTTTTTTTTTTTTTTTTTTTTTTTTTTTTTTTTTTTTTTTTTTTTTTTTTTTTTTTTTTTTTTAAAATTATAAATTTTGTTTTTTTTTTTTTTTTTTTTTTTTGAACAAGTTAAGACTTCATTAGAACAAGAGTTTTGATAATTCTTAATTTATTTTTATTTTCTTGATAGTTTACTATATTAAGTTAAAGACTTTTCATAATTTTTATTTTATTTTCTTGGAAGTTTTCATTAAGAATACATTGATTTCAAGGAAAGAAAAATTATTTTATTTTACTTAATTCAAAGTAAAAGTCTAGATTAGTATTTGTTATTGAATTTGGTTAATGTGTAATTATTTTATTGCGGATTGATTTTTGAAATATTTAATTATTTGTGATGTTAAATATTTAGTTTGAGTAGACTTGGAGAATTTGAATAAATTGCGCTAGAACAGATTTGTTTTGAGTTGAATTTTAAGTCAATAATGTTTATTTTGAAAATAATTAATTGTTACATATTTTGCTCAAATAATAAAATTGACCCGCATACGATATTCATGCAGTTACATTTAATGTTGTTATAGAAACTCATGATTCAAATGTTTATCTAGTTGTTCAAATGATGATTTTTAGTTTAAAAGGTGATAGTTTAAGTAAAAAGAAAAAAAAATTATAACGATTATATGAGGTAGGGTATGAGTATTTATTTTATTTTTTATATATAATTTTAAATAAATATATATATATATATATATTAATAAATTTAACTGGATATTGTTACTTTATATTAGATTCATTGAATTGATTAATAAGGAATGTTTTAGGGTTTAAGAATTTAAAATTAAATAAATTATCTGTTTATAGAGATTGTGTTATTGGGTCATAAGTCTAGTTATGGTTTGCAAGCATGTGACGGACATGTATGTACGAAAATTGAATGTAATATAGTTATATAGTTATTTTTTGTATTTTAAATTAAGTAATTTACTTCCTATATGTATTTTGATGATTGTAGCCAATATCGGAATATATGATCATACAAGAGAAGCTGGACCCTTTCAAATGGGGTCAAACTCCTTTTAGTGACCATTTAAAATGTCACAATTAGTTTTCCCCCAACACAAAATACTTTGCACCATCATTTCCCATTATTCTGGTTATACTATAATTTCATTGCCGGAAAATACTTTAACAACTTTTTATATTCTAGTTAATAAAAGAAAAAGGTATCTTTTGCTAGTGAATTATTATTTTTACAATTCTTTACTTACATTAAAATGGGTTAAAATTATTTGTAAGCATTAGCATTTACTTTAGTAACTTTTAATTTTATTTTGTTATGAATTGTAATATCAAACAGACATTATTTATGACCATTATAAGTTAAAATAATTTAATTTATAAGAACGTGATATTTTAACTCTACCACAAGGTATTCTAGGTATGACTATTAAAAATAGTTATTTTAAATATGATTTTGTGATGCCATTATAAGTTTTTGGGCCTCGTGATTTTTTTTTTTTTTATTTTTAAGTTTTCAGCCTTTGTTTCAAGGCTAAGTGGAGTTAGTTAGCTTATTTTGAAAACTTTACTATAAAGATAACTTTTCTCATTCCACATTTAACCTATGAAGTTGGCTTTTGACTCAATTAATGTACCTAATCATTTTTTTAAGGTGGGTTAGGTACGTTAACCCATTTAGTTCAATAAATTTATCTATTTTTTTTAAATGTTATAATTAATTAATTTAGTCCTTGTTGATTTTCTTTTTAAATAAAGAGAAAGTGTAAGTTCAGATATAACGCATGTTTAGATTTGTCTGAAGCTTAAGGTGCATTCTTCACTTGATTTTTTAAAATTGTTAGAAATAATTTATATTAGATGTGGATAATTTACTTAAAATTTGGAAATTCAGAACAGTAACTTTATTATTAGATGTGAGCTCACACATGTATATTTCATCTTTTGTGTTTTTTTTTTATAAATTAAAAGTATTTTTAATGGGATTCACTCGTGTAAAAAATACTTATTGTCCATGCAATAAAACACATGAAAATAAGATTTTTTTTCCCATTCCGAGCATATACTTGCATATTGCTTAAACGAGAGAGAGAAAAAATCTCATTTTCTCACTTTATATATATATACACATTAATTATTTAATTATAAATATATTATTTATTTTTTGTTATCCAATGTAATCAAAACTGTGTATTTGCTAGAACAAGAAAACGATGAATTAATTATGAACTAATTTAACACATTCTAAAATGAATTGTTCACGGAATACTTGGTATTTGATCTTTTACTAATTTAAATGGAGTTAAATACAGAACAGATAATATGAAAATTAAAATATTTCATGGCTGGATTTTAATGCAACTGGTTTTTTAAGGAACTGAATTCAAATTAACTTACAATATCTTCATAATAGTTAATTTGTGCCCTTATATGATGATTAATTAAGTTTGAACATTTTACACCAGTTAATTATACACTCAGTGATATTTTATTTTATGCAGTTAACAAATAATTATATTTTAAGAGAGGTTAAAGTAATTATACCTTACATTATTGAACTATTAAACTAGTATAAGCATGTTAGTGGACCAATATAATATCATACTGTGTTACATTGAGTTAGGAGACAGATCACTTCAAAATACAAAATATACTAATTCACTGTCGATTAATTTTTAAGAAAATATTCTTGCAAAAAATAAAAACTATGAAATAAAGAGAGTTAGAAGAAAAGAGAAAGTAGATAAGATAAGATTAATGTTGGTAAAAGATATATAAGATAAGATATGAGATAAGATGATTGATGTGATATAAAGAGATAAAGGAAAAATATCATAAAGTGTATTGTAGTAATTTATTGTATAAATAATATAGTTGATAACTTATTAATAAATAATTACATTCTAAATTTTCCTGTTGGAGCAAAAAATATGCTATTATGTATACCAGTAGAATGATAAATTTCATTCAAATTCTTGATTGATTCAATATTTGCATAAGTGCAATTTACTTAATAATAGAATTAAAAAATATCTATATTATAAAAAATAACATAATAAATTAAATTTCAATTATTTTCTTAGATGTTTATAATTTTCAGTTCACATAATAAATTATTGAAAACAAAAAAATTAAAATTTTTTATAAAGAGAATAAATTATTTAACATTTGAGTCAATGTATAACATACAATGATATTAATCATTATATGATTGAATAAATTATATTTAGATTAAATAAAAATAAGTTAAACATTAAAATATAAATAAGTATTTTCATTAAAAATAATAAATTTCATTAAACAATTATAAGTTAAATTTTTTCTTGAACATTGTCTCAATAAAATCCATTGAGTAAATTTAATAAATTTATTTAGTGAAATTAGTCATAAAATGAAATTATCTCTCAAGATGAAATTTGTTTCACTAAACAACTTACATACTTTAAATAACTCTTTCAAAAATAGTCTCATTTTCGAACAAGTCAATTTTTTAATTTAAACAAATTTAAAACATATAAAACAATTAATGCAAAACATCACTAGCTACTAACAATTAATATTTATCAATTTGAATCTCACATGAAAAAACATTACACAATTTAAATTGGATTATCAATACTTCAATATATATTAACAAAAATGGAACTTTTCTCCAAAACCTTTAAACTTATGTGCAATCTATTTTCAGACCAAGCAAAGACTATCTAATACCTACAATTACACTTAATAATTTTTAATTTTTAGTTTAAATTTTTCTTCAACATAACAAGTCATAACAATACACAATTTCATAACATACTCACTATTTAAACAATTGATTCGAAATAAGTTATCTTACATGAAATCTAATTTAATTCCAAACAAAAATAAAAAATAGTTGAAAACATAAAAAAATATAACTACCTATTATCACCAAAGATAATCAAAACACAATTTAAAAGGGAAATTAGTGAAGATAGTCAAAATTTTCCCCTAACAAGATAGAAAAAATAATCATTTACAATTATGATAAAATTATAAAAAATAAACATATTATGAAATAAAAGTGAACTTATTTTATATAAATATCCAATTTTGAATAGAAATGTCTTATAGTCTATTATTTAGGTGATATGATCTATGTGAGGGATTTTAGAGATGAAATCAAAATGGAAAAAAAGTTTGAGAAGAAGCATGCAAAGTTTAAATTTTTAAAAAAATAAAAAAAGTGTATTATAAGGATTTAGTCACACCGTGGTAAAGAAATAGAATTTTCTTTTAGACTTATTATATTTACACTTGAATCCGAAAAATCAGTATATCATAAGGTCGAGAAGATTTGAACCAATATAATATATATAAACTGATATAGTTTAGGTTAGCAAACTTAAACCAAAATATAAAGTAGTCTTACTGAGAAGCATTGCTAGAGAAATATCAAGTAAAATCCATAAGTATCAAACAGAACCATTAAATACCAAACAAAATTGAAAAATATAAAAAAGTCAATACCATTCTAATATAAACATATATGATGTTTACCTAATTTTTAAATAATTAAAATTAATTACCATATATAAATAACAACTAAACCAAAATTATGAACGACATAAGTCATCTTTAAGTCCTACACAAATAAAAACCATTAAAAATAACATAAATAAATAATTATTTTATGATATTCTCTATTAATATTATTGTTATTTTATTATTGCAATCCTTAAATACTAATTTGTGCTTTGAAGTGTTTTTCAAGCATACCATCCTTTTAAGACCAAGGCATGTCAAAGAAATTCAACGACTTTCAAATACTACAGAATTAATAGACCAAAAATTACATAATTTTACAAATGTTTCATTGACATTATAAGAAGAAATGGAGATGAGAAACAAAAGAAAGAAAATGTGCATGCCCTTGATTTATAACAGATACTTATATCTACGTGCATTCATTTTTTTTTTTATCACAATAAAAAGATATTTGTAATTAAAACCCAATTATTACAATAATTTAAACGGAAATATTAGGATTTTTCTGGAATAATAAAATAGTACAATATTAGGATTAAAGTACTGATATTTTAATATATATATATATAAAGTCCATGCAATGTAAAAACTAAGCTGCAATATGTCCTCATTATTTGTAATTGCAACACTGAACTTGGCATTTCCTTCTCTGTTTATTCACTCTCTTTTATTTATTTTTTGTTAACAAAACTATAGGAAGTTATTAATTCTAGTCTATTTCTCAATTAGTTTCCTTCCTAATCAATGAAAAAAAAAAGCAGTGTAATAAATGACAGTATACAGGACATAAAAAAAAAAGGAACATTACCAAAAAAATACAGTATATAAAAAAAGTTAAAAAAATAAAATACTAGAAATTTTGCATTTTCTAAAACTAGAGAAGAAGAGTGTTTTCAAGTCTCACTACGGAATTTTTTTTTCTCCTAAATCGCCAAGAAAGTGAAAAAAGGCAGATTGTCCCAATCTTCTGTCCTTTTTCAATATTTAGACGATTTATTTAGTTTTTCATCTCTATCAAACTAATAAACAAAAAAGGTGATGTATTTATCAATAATTTGTATGTATTAAAATAATATATGTTTGAGTGATGAAGGTGTAAGAAGGAAAGGAGAGGTTGAAGGAGTGTGACAAAGAAGTTGGAAGTGCCAACTAGTGTACCACACAATGCAATACCATACAATAACATCTAAACCAGACACACGTAGATACAGATACTGATACTGATACAGATACATATATGCATATGTGTCCTTTCTTGTCTCCTTTGACCGCCAACAGACATGGAATGGAATCACAATCCTCTTCTCTCTCCTTTTCCTTTCTCAACTCAGCACACTCCCAGATGAAAATCCTGCAAACAAAAATTCATCCCACCCACAAATCTCCTTCTGCCATTCCTTTCAGTCAAACTACTGTCACCCCTCATGCAGTTTCCCACTTGGAATCTAATGGATAAGTACCATACCATCTCATCATCCAAAGCCTGTTCCATTCCACATTCAAATATAATATCATTTTCTTAATTTAACACCTAAAAATTATATCTTTTTTAATGGGTTGTCTTCACTTATACTAATAATGCCACTCAATGAATACTGTTATTCTAAGTTTATTTTTTTTGTCAGTGATGAATATTTTTGGTGATGGAAATAATATATGAAAATAATAATGTACAGTGATGCTACTTGGTCTGCGTTAAGATGTTGGAGTTGAGAGTGGCAGGCGGAGAGAGAAAGAGGGCCAGTGACAGTGTGAGTGTATTTTCCCAAGAAGACATAAAAAAAGTGCCATAGCTGTGCCTGTTGCTGCCTTCTTCTGTCTTTTCTAAACTAAACTTTGACCCGACCAAAGGGTGCAGGAACAACCAAGAACCCTCACACAGCTTTCGGCGCTCTTTTGTTTTCATTTTCAACTAATTAATTAATCAATCTCTATTTTCTTTCCCTCTTTCACCATTCTCTCTTTCTTTCTCATCATTTTTATTTTTATTTCATCATCTAATATAATTCATTCACATAACCACACTCCTCCCAATCCCATTACACAATATTATAATCCACACTTTATGCTCATTATTATCATTAGGCTAAACTAAACAACAATTGTTATTGTTTTGTTACTATACTAGTACTTGTGGAGAACTTGAATTCTATACTATATATATATATAACTTCCTCCAGAGAGAAGAACACAGACTGAGCTTGTTGCTTTCTGGTTTCGCTTCACACACTTCACACTCCACTCTTAACGTATCTGCCAAATCAAGGGGCATATTCCATCTCCACGTCTCTAGTTTTGCTTCTTTTCGGGTAACAAATCTTTCTTCTGTTGCATTCCCAATCTCTCTCCCTCCCAAGATCCTTCTTTTTGTTGTTGTTAGTTTGTGGAGGGTGGGTTTTGGCGCAGGAGATCTCTGTGTTGATGTTGCATATGCAGATCGAGATGCGAAAATATTCTCCTTTTTTTCTCCATTTTCTTGTATAGTTTTTTAACAGTGGATTTTCTGTACCATCTTCGACTATATTCTCTTTCTGGTGAAAACTTTGATGATGGGGTGGTTGTACCCTGCATGCTGCTCTTGCTTTTTCATGGTACTTCTACTGCTGAACTTTCATGCTTCGTGCGGAGGGTATCAGCATTCAAACCAAGAAATAATTACCTGGAAAATAAATTAGAAAAAGGATCATTCTTGCCCAGGTACATGAATTGATATCTTGATTATTAATTGATTCTGCTCAACGCCCGAAATTGCAATTCTTCTTCACAGTCATGGGCATCTTAAGTGTCCTTATGTATCTGGTGATGGGGTTTATCCACTTGATAAAATTCTTGTTATAGGTATGTAACAAAAATATTTTCACTTACAAAAAAAATTAATAAATAAATCCAAGTTGTTGGTGATCACCCCATAACATCGGCAACCATATATGCGCGGAGTAGAATATTCTACTGTTTGTTGAATCTAGCATTTTGGCCGAATAACTTGCTCAGAATAATCATTAACTTCAGATCTGATGTGTGGGCCGGAAACTAGTCTGGTTAAAGCGATTATTCAGTGTTTGTTTCAACCTACTCCAGCTATCCACCTGTGCCCTTGAGTCTTTTTGATTTATTCAGATGTCTTATTCTGTGGATTGATAATCTATTATTTTCATATATATTATTGCAAGTTGCATGAAATATTAGCTTATGGCTGACTTTTGATATTTCTCTGAGTTGGGTTTGTTTGCTCTGCTCAAGTCTTCTTGTGTTTGAACTCAAGTCCATAGTGTTTGAGTAAACACCTTAATCAAGTAATCATTCAAGAATGAGCACTTGCTTATAAGTTTGATTGTGAATCGCTGTGTAATTAGTTAAAAGAGTTTGCGTTGTTAAGTTGAACCATGAAAGGTTATTAAAATAAGTTGAATAGTGTTTATGGGAAGCTCATAATAAGCTACTTCCATAAGTCCAAATAAGCTCCTGCATAATGTATCATTGCATTAAATGAGGGCATTGAAATACTGATTTCTGGCGGAGCTTGATTAGTGCATCTTCTGGGTTACAGATAATATGGGCTTAGTCTGCAGCAGAAGGCGACGTTTTCGTGATGCTGATGCTGAAGAAAATGCTCAGGTCTTTTGTCCATGATAAATTTGGTACTTGTTAAGTTACAAATAATACTGTTAAATAGGCTTTTATTTGATGAACGTGGCATGCATTTGCAGGATGCCGAAATTGAAAGAAGAATCGAGTTAGAAACAAAGGCTGAAAAGCATATCCAGAAACTTCTACTTTTAGGTGTGTTTTAGTAGGGTGACTTTCCTCCGTAGGAATGTTTGGAATTTACTATTAATGTATAACATGATTGAACTCCCCAGAGTTTGAAGGAATCATATGTACTGTAATCTCTTAGTAGCTTGTCTGCTTTTGTTATTTCATTTCTGCACTTACCTGTATCAAGTGCCAATAACTTTGCTGTTTAGGTGCTGGAGAGTCTGGGAAGTCTACAATCTTTAAGCAGGCAAGAAATTGCATCTTCAGAACTGCTTATGATAGTATATTACTGTTAGATTATTGATATTTAGTTATTTGTTTATAATACGCAGATAAAACTTTTGTTTCAAACTGGCTTTGACGATGCTGAGCTAAAAAGCTACATACCAGTCATTCATGCTAATGTGTATCAGACAATAAAAGTACGCAATACTTGAAAGGGTGTGTTGATTATTTTTCTCTTAAAAATACAGAGTTAATAAAGTGTCCACAATGTTTTATGAGTTGAGTTCAGTAGAGATCGCTGAGAAAATTGCCGTCCTTAGTTTGTACTTGATGGTTTAAATAGATACTGCATGATGGGTCAAAAGAGTTGGCGCATAATGATGCTGATTCTTCAAAGTACGTGATATCTGATGAAAATCAGGTAGTTCGCTATTACCACATCTTTTATTCCCCAATATGGTTGGTTGATAACAGTTGAGTAGTTCATCTTCTGGTACATTTATCACTAAGTTTTTTTTAAGGACTACTGTAAAATGATCATTTGTATAAAGTTTTCTTTCTTCTGGATGGATCTTTATATGCTAAAGGCTTCATATATCATGTAGAGTTTAATTTTTCTGGCAGGACATTGGTGAAAAGCTCTCAGAAATAGGAGGCAGGCTAGATTACCCGCGTCTTACCAAGGAGCTTGCGCAGGAAATAGAGACTCTATGGGAAGATGCTGCAATTCAGGTATCCACATTGCACCCTTTTGATACCATTTGATTGCTTTAACCTTAATCCATACACATATTACTATTTGTCATCAGTTACTTAGAATGTATGTCCCATATGTTCTGCTTGCTGTAGGAAACATATGCCCGTGCTAATGAACTCCAAGTTCCAGATTGTACCCATTATTTCATGGAAAATTTGGACAGGCTGTCTGATGCAAATTATGTTCCAACAAAGGTATCCAAAATCTACCATTGTTTTGTTCTGTACAAGGATAGATACAAAAGGCAACTACAAATTTCTGTATATTATAAACCTATATTCTTTCTTCTTGGAGTGCGTTGTATTTTGGATTTTCTGATTGTTTCAATAATGAGGTTATAAATTATTTTCTTCATGCATAGGTTACCATCTGCGGCACTTCCATTTTATTACTAATCATAAATAATTTTTGAAATATTAGTTGCTATTTACTAAGTGGTTTTATCTTTTTGAAAGTAAATAAATCAAGCGATCATGTGTTAACTTTTTATATCAAAGAAAGTGAGTGGTTTGTATTTCTGTCCTGGATGGATGGCCTTGCTGTTGTTTTCTTTTATCTATCCATGAATCAGCTTATTGTCTAGAATTGACAAGTATTTTGTTGTGAATTTTGATATTATATGCTAATTCAGAACACCAAATGCAGCATATGTTGTAAGAAGTTCACTGTGCCTTTGGTTTTCATTTTGGGGCCTCAGTTTTGAAGGTAAAGTTAAGGTTCTCTTAATATTTCTCACTCGCTTTGACAACTACAGGAGGATGTATTGTATGCAAGAGTTCGTACAACTGGTGTTGTCGAGATCCAATTCAGGTGAACATGCTGATCTGACATAATTTTTTGTACTGAAATGATACACAAATGCTATTACTCTCCCCACTTTGTTCTTTTGTTATTCAGTTCACAACATATTTTGTTGTAGCAATGTGTAGAAACTCATTTGTTCTTATGGCCTTGTCTTTTTTTTTTTTTTTTTTTTTTTTTTTGGGGATTTTTTTTTTTTTTTTTTTTTTTTTTTTTTTTTTTTTTTTTTTTTTTTTTTTTTTTTTTTTTTTTTTTTTTTTTTTTTTTTTT
>Ga0099825_1010258_pt1 | contig 10329 bp, 8 predicted proteins | sample SiratroredBW_FD_76838 | JGI IMG/M metagenome (GOLD analysis project Ga0099825, IMG submission 76838) | Root nodule microbial communities of legume samples collected from California, USA - Siratro red BW | ecosystem: Host-associated > Plants > Roots > Nodule | place: USA: California | collected... | reverse complement strand
CACAAATTTAGTGTCAGACCTTCTAACATCAAAGAGATGATAATATAGAAAAAAAATTTAACTCCAAGTGGTCTCTCAAAGTATTCAATAGTAAATTCAGACAATCAATATATTCAAAACTTATCTACATTTGTAATAAAGAAAGTTACTAGCAACACTAAATTAAAGAGGGGGTTTGAGGATTGTTGTGCAGGAAATTAAATTAGATGATTTAAAAATAATAAAGAAAATAGATTTACTCTCAACTTCTTTCACAACAAATTTTTTCTTGGTTTTCTTAAAATTATTATCCTTCAATTCTCCTCACAAAGTTGAACTCAATTAAACAAGCGTCAATCAAATTCAACATAATCTTATTCTTATTAGTAAAACAAGTATCTACCAATATATTCAATATCTCACCTTGTGTCCAAACATATACTTAGTCAAATGTATATCTTCTATCTTTTAACTAAGTGTACAAAAAATTGATTAAGACTAAACGAATTAACCGAGAACTTTAATTAACGGAGAAATAATTGAATTATCAACAAGCAATCAAAAACAAATACTTTTCCAAGAACAAATTTAAAAAAGACCAACAATGTAGCACAACTATTATAGAGAATGTAAAGAACAAAACTTTATTAAATAGAAACCTCATAATTCATTATGAAATCACAAGAGAATCAATTCAAAGGAGTTTAGCGTTCCATGATGAAGGCACAAGAATTACAAAATAAAATAAAATTAGAGTTTGTGTTATGCAACAATGTCTGTCCTCGATGCCTTCTCCAACCTCTATTCATAATCTCATCTTCTTCAAGAAATTAACTCAGATATTGTCCTTGCAATTATCAGATGTTTCCTTATGTGCCAAAGATTAATTTTGTAAATATCTTCTTTCCAATAAAGTTATAGATTTTTCATCTCCCAATTCTTTCAAATATTTTGTTTCCAACTTTTGTTCTATAGCTCATAATAATTGAATCCCCTGCAAAAGATATTGCAAAATATTTGAAGAAGATTTTCTCTAAATCAAGTAAGAATTGTAGAAGTAAATATGAAGAATATCTTTGCAAAAGATTTGATTAGATTTAGAACATATAGAATATTTGTAAATAATTATAAACAAAAAAAGTAAAAAAATATGCTTAAAATTCACATTTAACTAATAATTTTAATTAGGATCTAATTAATCTTGATTAGGTAAATCTTATTTAAAACAATAGATTTATTCTCAAAAGATTAAGTATTCTATGTAGGTTCTTTATTTTATGAGAAATGCAAATGCCCCCATACTGAAATTCAAGTTTTGTACCTAAACATGCTGATAGGTTATTAATTCAAAGAGTTTATAAAAATGGGATTTGATATCATCTTGTTCTATGATTAAAAATGACTAAATGAAAATAATAGACTTGTCAGGTGAGAAAGATGATTATTATTAACTAGGTGTATATGTATATGTAGGTAATGTATATTAATTTTAGTTTCTTTATGGGAGTTTTCACTGTATTATATCATAAATTAATTTCATTTATGATTAATTATTATATTATTAGTAATTTTATGAATCTAATAACTAATAAATGGTCTATTAAAATTATTTTAAAAATAAATTATATAACAGACAAGACTATATTTTAATAATTTCGTTTTTTTTATCTTCATCTAACTGACATGCATACATCAAAAGTAGGACCTTGTTTTCCCCTACACCCAATGGACTTTTCCTATAGGTTTTATATGCATCTTCATAAATTTTCAAATTCTAGTTTGTTGATGGTTTAAGTGTAGAGTAAAATATTGACTTTTTGGATTTATGGTATAGTAAAGGAAGGGTAGGTGAGTTTGAGGTCGCAGCGTTTTTCTTATTTATGATTTTGAATGTAATTTTTGTACCGTATAATTTGAAAATCTTTTAGATTGTATAATTTAAAAATATTATATATAAAATATTTTGAGTTTTGGATTGTATAAATTTAAAAGTTAAATTGAATTTTGAACTGTCTAATCTAAAAATTAAAATTAGTTTTTGGATTATATAATTTAATTAGAACATATTTTCAAAGTTAAAAGATTCTAGAACTCAAATTTAACTTTTAGACTGTGAATCCATAATATATTAAAAGTTTTAAAATGCATTTCGAATTATATTTGGAACTTAAATTTATAATTCAGATTATATAATTTCGAATATATTTCAAAATCACAAATGTATTTCAGATTAAGTAATATAAAAATGAAGTTTTATTTTTTAGGTTTTTTTAATTTTTTTAAGTTCATACTTATGCACTGTAATTGTATCACATCATCAAGTATCATATTATTTTGTGATTACTCTTATCATTACACCACTAATGATTATGGAATATAGAAATGAAATCCAAATTTTAGATCAAATATTAAATGAAATTGATAAGTTGTCTAAAATTTGATGTTGTGAAATTTGAGAAAATAGAAGATGAATTGGTTGGAGAAGATTGTGTTCAACCTTTTAGAACATATGAGACACATAAAACTTGTTATGATTTGTGTAAAAAATGTAGCATATGATTTATGTATATGTTGTAATGTATTTGTGTAAAAAAATGTAACATACGATGTATGACTTACTTGAATGAGTGCATAGGGTAACATTTAAACTTGGTTTTATAATTATCATTTTGAGGTTTGATACAACAAATAGACAATTGACAAGAAACACATATATGTTGTTAGGATATGAAAAGGGTGGTAAGTATAAGATATACAAAAACGGTTTATTAGTCACTATAACTAGTATAAGAAAGTGTGATTGTCTATTTAAGCTGCAAAGTAAATCCGTAATGTAGAAGGGTGAGTTTTAAAGATAATATATGAGAGTCATAATCATAAATGACTAATACATTAGTAGGTCAATCTTATGTTGACAAATTAAGATCTAAGGATCATTCAATGGTCTTTGACATGGCTAAAAGTTTAGTCAAGTAGACAAACATTTTAGTTACTTTGAATAAGAATAATGATAATGATATGACCACAATCAAGCAAGTGTACAATGTAAGGTATGCATATAAGAAACAATAAAGAGGATCCAAAATTGAAATGAAATAGTTAATGATGTAGCCAGAGCATAACATATATATCCATTGAGATAGATTTCATGAGTACTCACAAATTGTTACAAATGCTTTTTGGACACACTTTGATTCAGTAAAGTTACTGAATGCATTTAGCATGTATTGTTAATGGGCAACACATTAAACCAAATAGATATAAACTCTATTTACTTGATATCCTTGGTGTCACTTTCATAGGATTGACTCTCACTACGACATTTGTGTTGTTAGTAAGAGAATGAGAAAACAAATTCATTTGGATTCTTGAAATACTTGGAGGGTTATTTTTTAGATCAAATGTCTTTCCTCAAGTATTTGTTAGTTACAAAGATCTTGCATTAATAAATGCAATTAACATTGGTTTCCTCAAGCTTCCAACCTTCTTTGTTGGTTCTACACTAATGAGAATGTTAAAATAAATTGTGAAATGTTAGTGAATTTTGTGGAAGCTTGTGTTATGGATGCATGGACAAGTGTGATGGATTGTGATGCATTTATAGGGTGTGTTAAATGTTTTGAAGTTGTTTATTTACCATGATCGTGATTTACTTGAATATGTGAATAATGTATAGGTCATTCCACACAAGAAAAAAAATTGTTAAGGCAAGGAATAAGGTTATGCATTTGGAGAATATAACAAGTAATAGGTATGACATGCTAAATGATGTTCCACTTTTACTAGCAAAAATTGTGTATTTCATAAGATGCAACGATAAGCCCTTATAGTATAATCCCATATCTAGTGGATAAAACACTCATCATACACCTCATAGAGCAGCTCAGCTTCATGTGTTCACCAAGCCAATGCTTCATCTCTGCCATGACATCACTCATGTCCACACCTAGCAACTCAACCAACATTGTTGTAGTTATAGTCCAATCCAACATCACGTATGTGCAGAACTGTCGCACAATAAGAATATGAAGCAGTGTTGGCACATCGTCCAAGGCGATCATCATCTCACCAATAGAAAGATGGAAATTGTTAGTGTCTCAATGCCACCTCTCCACGAAGTTTGTTACCAACACCTTATCAATTGATGTTTCACAGTGACAATAACCTAGAATTAAGCACTTCAACCTTGATATGATGATGAGGACCCTAAGTTTATTTAACTTTCAATTGTGAGAGACCAATTTTAGTCCCCTTTGATCCTAACAAAAAAAGATATGGATTTTTGTAAGTACAAAGAATACAACAAATGTAGATATCATAATTAAGTGGAGTCTTTGTTTCTTACCTCACCCTCCCACAGTCTCATGACAACATGATTATCATAGCTGATTAGAACAGACATATCAAGTTGTCCTCTAGGAAATCCGTCTTGGTGATCAAGTCCTCTTACAAGTGCATCAATTACATTAGCATTACTAGTATCAACAACTAGTTCATGATCTCTCCTATGGTCTGATGTCGTTGGTCTCTATCTACCATCGTCTTGAAAGGCTCCACCTTTCATCCTAGCTATTAAAAAACTTATGTGTTATACAAATCAATTATTTCAAAAATTAGAATAAAACTTAATACATGTATTTTTTAAGAAAAATAACATTCTGAATTGTACAATTCAGAATGAAATTTTAAAAATTGAATACATTCTAGATTGTGTAATCCAGAATGCAATACTAAATTCATAAGTGTCTTTTAGATTCAAAATTGAAAATGTAATTCTAGATCTAAAAATGTCTTATAGATTGCACAATCTAAAATGTATTCAATTTTTTAAAATATATTTTGAATTGTGCAATTTGGAAACTTCCCTAAACAACCAATCCGAAATGAAATTATATAAGACGTAACAGGGTAATGAGTAACAAAGACAATTTTTAACAGTGACAATGGGTCCTTATAATAGATCTGAAACACTAAAAATAAATGAAAGATGATGACGATGAAAAAGGTGTAAAATGACAAGGAGAGAAGAAGTGTAATAAAAGAAAAAAAAATAGAGTAAAAGTATATATATTTTTATTAAGGATATTTTTATCTTTAAACCACCCATAGATATGCACATAAACTATAGGTGTGTAAAGAATGCCCCAAAAAGAATAGGTTGAAGAAAGTCATTTCACATTCATATTTTCCTTTTAAGATCTATTTAATTCCAATAACAAAAATTTAACAAATGAAAAAAGACGTGAAGTTTAAAAAACAAGATATGAAATCACGAAAAATGAAAAGAGAAATCTCTCTTAAACTCTTTATTCTCAAGTTATCAGATTTGTTAGGAAAGTTGACTTTTATAATTAAATAAAAATATTAATTTGATTACAATAAAATAAAATATGACAAAAAATATTTATTTTTTTCTTCTAAAATAATAAATAATAAAAAAATATATATAATAGTTAAATTTAAAATAAAATAAGAGTATTAAAATAATTAATAAAATAAAATAAATTTAATATCTAGTCAATATATATTTTATGTTAAATACATAAATAAGTAAATAAATATAATAAAATTATAAAATAATAATATAATAATAAAATAAAAATTAAATAATATTAATATTAAATTAATAAAATAATAATAAAAATTAAATAATATTAATATTAAATTAATAAAATAATAATAAAAATCATTAAAAAATAAAATAATAATAATAAATTAAAATAAATTTGTAAAATAAAAATAATAATATCAAAAATAATAATTTATTTTTAACTTTAATTTTATTTTATAAATTATATCTAATTTTATTTATTAAAAATATTTTATTAATTAAACCTATCACACCACTCACAAAATTTTATAAATTTTTTCTTCATTTTTCAACTATCTTTCTTTTAATTTTAAAAAATATATACTTTTCATATATTTTCACTTCAAATCCACTTTTTTTTTACTTTCTTAATTAAAAAACACCATTAAATTCAGTAGTTAAAATATACATTACTTCTTAGATTTCTTACGGAGTGAAAAGAAAATATTATGAAAAGTAATTCTATTAGAATTTGTTCGGGTTTTAACTTTATTTCTCTTAAATAAATGATGTTTATGTGTAAAATTTTGAAAATTTAAAATAGTTAAAACATAATGAATTTACTATATTATTGATTCGATATTATTTTTCACTTTAATATTATTAAAAATGTCCATTATGCTGATCTCAAGGATCTATTATTTATTATTTTGATATAAATTAAATTCAAAATATCTTCAAATAGATTATTTCAGTCCATCCTACTTGAGTAGAGAAGAATCACAATACAGATTCTAATATTCTTTTGTTTCGCAAAATTTGAATAGAAAAATTGAGTATTATTGGAACCAACTATTTGTGGATACTTTCTTTATTTGCGTCTTTTTAACATAGTGATGCCATCTTTTAATTAAATCGAATATATGTATGAATCTAAGTTCTACCCTGAAAACACTAATAATATGTTTAAACAGAAAATTTTAGAATTTTCAGAAAATTCAAATATATTGTATTCGAATCACTTTTATTTCTATTTTTTTAAAATATTTTAATTGAATAAAATAATTTAAATTCATTAATTTAATTTTCTTGTTTAAATATATTATTATAATTAACACAAAAATAAAGCAATTTTATTTTAATATTAAATAATATTCAACAATTAAAAATATTAGTATGTAATTTTTTTATTGACATTATTTGATGATATTTTCAACTGAAGTCACCATAATTATTTAAACACATATCAATTAAGGTTATTTTTCTTATATTATTGGTTACGATTTAGAATTTCTTTTAGTTGACTTATTGACTTATGTTGATTAAAATTTTATTTGACCAAACAGTAGTCAAAATAGTTCTAGTCAAAGTTAATTGAAAATATTTTCATTAAAAAAAAAAATCTGATGTCAAAACCTATTAATATTAACCGAAAAATCAATATCAAATCGTGAACATGTAAACTTTAATTGTGTTTATGACGTCCATTTTCATCTAAATTGATGACGTCTCAAATGAAGACGATTTAACAACTTATTACTTAATTGAGAAAATAGTACGAAAAAAAATAACAAAAATAAAAAATACTGAGAATCTTTATTATATTTTATTAAAATTTGAAATTGTCTTACCCTTAATTATTCTCATAAATTTATAAAATTTTAATTTTTTTAAAATAATATACCAAAACAACATATTTTATTGTACAACATTTTAAATTCTTCTTCTAAATATCCTATTAAAAAGAAAACCTCATCTTGCAATTATACAAGTCAATGTATTCCCATATATGTGAATAGATATTGTGGCTAGGAACATATATTTTCATAACCAATGGTTGAATGGTGGTGTTGGCAAACTAATTCATTATTTCTCATATTTTTAAGAGGAGATAACATTATTTTCATGTTGCAACTGCAAATTCATCGTTGGATCGGATTGGTTATTCATTTTCAACCGTTAGATTATCGTTGAGGTTTGATGAAGGAAAAAAATTATTCAAAAGTATCTGGATAAAACTTTCATAATATTTGAAAGAAAAAATAAAATAAATTTTTACATACTAAAATTATTTAAATTAAAAATTGGTTTTTAGATATAATATGAAAAATTTTACTTTTACAATAAATTATCTCTCTTTTTTTTCTTTATCCAAACATACTCTTAATTTTCATGGTTATCTTTATTTAAATTAAGCAATAATAATTACTTTTTGCACTCCTATAATTTTTTTAGTCTGGAATATTGAAAAGATTTAAAATGACTAATATACAGCGAAAATTATTTTCTGCACCCTCATGTTTTCGTCCTGCACCTTATATTTTCAAAAATATCAAAATTATTATTCTAAATTTTTTAATTATGAAATGTGGAATCCGATGACTTTCTAGATTATAGAATTCAAAAATTAAATTGATGATATCTATACTTTGTATTATATAATTTGAAATATATATTTTTATTTTATATGAAACAAGATTTGATCTTTAATGAAAGAGTGCAAATTCATTATCCAGCAAAGGACTACGAAAATAATTTCCAGCACAAAAATGAAGTAAGGGAAGATAAAAGAAGGAGATGGTGTACCTGAGAAGATGAAGATGGATATAGAGGGTTTTATTTATCTTTTTCTTTAAGGGTAAAATGGTATTTTTCCCTTCCTCTATAGCGGTGTAAGATGAAACCATAGGGGCGGAGGAAGAATTTTCCGGTATGAGGAACTCATGGTCCATTCTTGTTGGATGGGTTGAGTTCGTTACTGTTTACTTGAGGCCTTAATAGCTATTGAAAAGTCTCCACATTTTGTAATATATATTGTTATTCAACTGTATGAGTTTTAATAAACTGATTTTTTTTAGACTAATTTCTTGATCACGATTTCTATAATAGAAAAAAAATGAAATGAGTTTTTTTTTTCTAAAAATTTAAATTAATTTGTAAAATTTTTATATGTTTTTTTATTTATGTAATAAAAATAAGTAGAAGTAAGTTAAATCTTGTTAAATCCAAATAAATAGTTTTATAAATATTTTCTTAGTACTAAAAAGTAGGTAACAAAAAGATGGGTTTTATATTTTTATTTTTTTAAGAAAATAAATATTTAATTAAAAATAACTGTCTTAAGACGAATGTTATTAGTTTAATATATTTAATTAAAAATAACCGTTTTAGAATAACTTTGTAAGATGATAATATTTTCTTACAAGTAATTGACTTCCTAATCTAAATTTAATTTCAAAAACTATTATTTTTTTAGAAATTTTTCATAATTTTCTATAAGCGATTCCTATGTTATTTTTAAAGATTTTTCGCCTTGCCACCAACAAAAAAAAGTAAAAAGAATACATGTGACTTGTATAATTCATTCATTAATTCAAGAAAAAGTTAGAATTATGAATATGAAAACAATTATATAAAAATTTCATCGCATGTATCTCTATATGACATTTTTTTATTATAAAATATTTAACATTTGTTCTGAAAAAAATAAAATTCGCAATTTTATAATAATAATGATTTTATTAGACCTTAAAAGAGATACTTGTCAGTTATGCAATATAATAATTTTTAATTATAGTTATTCGATTAACGATCTTCATCTTCCAGACGAAGTAGTTGTAAACAAATTTCTGATGTTAAAATAAGCATTTAGAAATTAGAGCTAGTACGTGAGAATAATTAAAAAGCATACATTTTTTTACCTGAGTATTTTCAATAGAAGTCAGAGTATTATAACTTGATGTTATAATTTTGATGTGATTAAATGACTTTTCATAACTTTTGAAGTCTCTTGCTAATTAAGTAGTAAAAAAAAAAATATTATTATCATATAGATATTGAAAGAGAAGTATTCAATTTGTACCCGTTTGAGATCTTCTTGGCCACCTTACAATACGAATAAAAACTGTAGAAACAAATCCAAATCCAAATGCAAAATATTAGTTTGATTCAAATTAGCTTTTATATGAAATTAAATCCAAATTAAACCCAATTGCATATGATTTTTATCTTTAGTTTCAGTGACTTTCCGATGACTAATCGAACCATTCGTTTTGTAATGAAGCAAAAACGACGACGGAAGTTATTAGAAGTTTTACTAGATTGATCAAGTCACAATTAAATTGTGTTTAATTTCAAATTTTGCAAATTAGATCAATTATCTTGCAGTAAAAGTGGAGTAGATCAAGTTAGAATCAAATATTGAGGCAAATTTCTTAAACTCTAATTTTTTTTTTTGAAATTCTTTTACTTATTTGGAGATATGGATAAATAGTATATAGGAGACATGACATTATTGTAAAAAAATCGTGAACTTATTCTATGATTTAATATAAAACTAAATGAAATCGTAAAAAAAGGATACGATCTTAATTTACTAGATGAAATTATGCATATAATATTTTAATTAATGAGGAGTTAATTAATATAATGAGAATATTGTACAGATTTTAGCAGGTTAATATTTTTCACCCATTCCTCTATTGTAATTAAAATAAATGCAAAAAAATTTAATTTAATTTGAATAGAAGGGTGGTTATTGAGAAGAAAAGTTACATGTTATAAATTTAGTTATTAATATATGAAATAAATTTAGTCAGTAATAAATATAATTTAAAAACTAACAATAAATTTATTTAAAAAATTATATAACATTTTCAAAATTTTCATTCTAAATTTATTGCTAAATCTTAATTTTATTTAAATTATTTTTATATTAGTAACTAAATTCAAATATTAAACTTAAACTTAATTTTGCTAAATATATTTTATTACTAAATTTTAATTTAATTTAATTTTTCTTTTCAAAATCAAACTTACTT
>Ga0099825_1010256_pt1 | contig 10329 bp, 2 predicted proteins | sample SiratroredBW_FD_76838 | JGI IMG/M metagenome (GOLD analysis project Ga0099825, IMG submission 76838) | Root nodule microbial communities of legume samples collected from California, USA - Siratro red BW | ecosystem: Host-associated > Plants > Roots > Nodule | place: USA: California | collected... | reverse complement strand
TGACACTTTTATGAAAAAAATATCTATTTGACACTATTTTATATTAATAAAATATTATATATTAATAAAATAATAATATTTTATAATATTAAATGGTGTTAAATATGAATAGTAGTGTTAAACTATCATTACTCATTAATTTATGGATTCAGAAAGATTAACTGGTTATATTATAGTCAATATATTTTTTTTTCTCAATAGTTGCATGGAATCTAGTTTGCTGCAGTTAGTGATTTCATGTAATTGATTTTCTAAGATAAAAAAAGCTTCACCTAACAATTTCTGTTTCATTAATAATGGGTCAGTTAATAAGTGTTTTTGAAATAAATAGCTTTTAACATAATCACTTATTTATAAAGTAGATGACATTTTCTTAGTAGAATCAATAGAAAAACCTTTTTTTTTTTTTAAAATATGCAGATTAAACAACCACATAGAAAAGAAAAAAAATTATTTATTTTATTAAATCAACACTTATTTTAAAAAAAATAAACTCAAACAAATAGGTCAATATCCTAGCTAATGCGTTTGCATATAGACCTATGGACATGACAAAGTCAATGACTAGTCCGAATTTTACCAATAGGCAAAGTACAACTAATTTGGGTGGTCCAATGATTCAGTTTTAGGTTTGAGTACAACTCTGGTACTATTTACCCAACCCCAAAATTTGGCAGTTTTTTCTGTTATATTTAGGGTTTCTAGCATCTTATCTGTTAAGATTCCTGGTTAACCACCCAATTGTGAATGGTAAAGGAGGTTGAATGAGGACCTTGTTGCTTTCAAGGAAAGTGGTTGAGATTGGTACCACTTTTAATCCTACCCACATGATATTTTCTTTGAATTGGCATATTCCAATGAAATTTAAAAAAAAAAATTGCTTCTTTTCTATTCTTTCAGTTTCTCATTTTTGTCTTATTCATCCAATCAACATTACCAAAAGTCATTTTTATTTTTATTTTCTATTTTTTATATAACTGTTTGAGATTAGATGACAATAAACTTATCGTGTAATTATATTTTTATTAGCCATGCTAAATAATAACTATGTGTGCACTTTTGCATATTCTGATGGTCACTAAGTGTTTATGCTTATGTCAAAATGAAGAATAATGTAATTGTTTTGAAGTTCTGACCTTCAGTTTTGATCCTTAAATGAACAGATGCCTACTTTTTGGGTGTTTTCTTCCCTTATACCAATAGTTGGGGGAGTGGCATTGGCATCAATGACTGAAGTCTCTTTCAATTGGTAATTAATCACCATTCTAGAACTGTTGCAGATTCAAAGTTCCTTAAGGGACTGTGTTGAATAATTCTGATACTGATCAGAGCATAGAATATATTTACCAATATTTTTGGTGGTGTAGTATTTATTGATTCAATTGTTTGACATGTTCTGTCCCAAAACAGGATTGGCTTCACCACTGCTATGGCATCTAACATTACAAATCAATCACGGAACGTTTTGAGCAAAAAAATGATGACTAGTGAAGAGGTAAGGAATTTCCCCAGATAGCATGGTGCAAAAACTTTGTTTTTGTTATCACATAGTACTACAAAATGAAGTTGTTGCATTTATGTGTGCATGCAACTTCAGAGTCAAATATAAGAAAACAAATTAACCAATTTATGCTAGTTATTTGAGTATTTGTTTGTAGAGCTAATTACTGCTTTACTTTTTGGAACTCTTCTACATTATTCTGTTGAAAATGTGGCTCATCATTTGAAGCATATTCTTGGCAGGAAAGTTTGGACATTATCAATCTCTATGGAGTTTTGACAATGATTTCCTTCATCTTTTTGGTTCCATATGCCTTACTTGTGGAGGGTGTCAAGTTTTCTCCTGCATACCTGCAATATGCTGTATGTGTACAGTTTTTCTCTTAAAATCATATGCTCCTTCCCTTTGTTTTTCCTTGATTTGAAATTGTGAAAGAGAAAAAACTTCCTAACATGTACTATGCTGTTCTTTACAATACAGGCAAGCCAAGGGCTGAATATTAGAGAGCTATGTGTCAGATCAATTTTTGCTGCATTCTGCTTCCATGCATACCAGCAGGTGGGGCCTTTCAAAGATTTCTTTTGCTGTTGTGAATAAGATTGTCTTCTATGAAGATTTCCATTTTAATTATGATCTGCAGGAAATAATCACTTTTGCTCTGATGATTATGATCCTTTGATTTTCCAAACTTAGAGTCATTTTGATTTTTTTTTTTGTTTAAATGCATACTGCTCATCAATAAGTTCTCATCAAAACAAGTATTTTAAAAACCAAAAAATTTCAATACCACTTGATAGAAAATTTGAGAAAAAAAAAATATTGGAAAAATCAAATAAGAATAACACAAGAGCGTAACCTACATAAGAAATTGATACAACTTTTAATCTTGGATTTGTAAGTTTTTTTTTTTATATAACTTTCTCATTTCTATTCAATATAGGACTTAAACTTACACTAAATATCCAACATTTAGAAAGACAAACTCTTTCAAATATTTAAATGTGTTTAAGGGACAAACAAGGCCTTACTCCCTAACTTCTGCATATTATTAGAAATTCTGATTTAAGCAACTTTAGCTCTCTTCTCTTGAGTCCCTTTGTGCATTTTCCTTTGCACAATGGTCTCCTCCAATTCATTTCTGAGCTTGCACATTGTTTTGAATGCTGCAATAACAATAATACACTGCACATAGTTAAAGTGAGAATTAAAAGAGTTTGGTTAGAGAAAAATAAAAATGAAGAGAAACTTTTGGTCCAAATTAGTCCTAGAAGTGACACTTTAAATTAACAATGTGACTAACTGAGTATGGCATTTGCATGGAGCTAAATAAGTGCAATTGATGGCAGGTTTCATATATGATATTAGAGATGGTGTCACCTGTGACACACTCAGTTGCAAACAGTGTGAAGCGTGTGGTTATCATTGTTTCTTCAGTCATTTTCTTCCAAACTCCTGTCTCTGCTGTTAATGCACTTGGTAAGTCTCTCATGCCCTATACATGACCATATATGTCCTACAAATTTTATGGTTGAAGTTCTTAACTTTGTACCCTCAAAACACATGCCTGTGGACCATTTGCTACAACTTAGAAGATTTCTCATGTCCCTTTTACTGTGGTGTGCATGTGACAACAGGAACTGCTATTGCTCTTGTTGGAGTTTTCTTGTACTCAAGGGCAAAAAGGATGAAGCCAGTGCAGAAGACAAATTGAGGCACAATAACCCTTTCAAAGGACACATGGAGAGAGGAAAAAGTAAATATTGTAGACACATCATAACAATAATTGATTTTTTTTTTCTTTTCTTTGTATCAGTACTACTTATAACTGGAACTCAATTTTAGTAAATAATAATACAGGAGTTTAATTGGTGCCCTTATAAATGTTCTATGATATAACTTTTTAATATGGTTGTTATAAAGAGTTTAATGGTATAATGTATTATTGGTATCAAAATTTTAATTTTCAACCAAACAGAAATAATTGTTCTTTTTACCACTTTTTGACTTGACTAGGTGGAGTCTTTAAGAAAATTGATTTAAATTATATTTTTTTGTTAGATTAATTTTTTTAGGAAGATGAACTTGATAATTTCTAAAAAAAATAAAGTGGATAAAAGTTTGAATTTATTAGTGGAATTCATGGCTCATTAATTTGATATTTTTGATAACAACACTTCTTTGTTCCAGCTTGCCATTTTGACAAGTTAATATCTTTTTCATTTATGATTAATCATTTAAAAAGTAGTATTTAAGAATGAAAAATTATTTTACTTTCGACAGATACATAGAAATATTAATAGAATGTTGAACAATTAGAAGATATATAAACTCTCACGTGTAATTATCTACTTCTTCGAGCACCTGACACGCATGAATAATAAGGAGATAATTTATCTTTACATTTTCTCGTGATAGTTGACAATTCATTGAAAAAGTTAAGTTTCAAAATATTTACATAGAATTTTCTGCAACACAATCAAAATACTTCAATAACAAGTTTGATTATTTGTGCATGACTAATTCATGATCATGCCTTCTGGAGATAATTTAGTATATAGTTATTCACTTATGTATTTTTTTATATAATTATTTTTTATTAGTAATTTATCATGTATTTTTTTATAAAATTCAAATAATTGTATGAAATAACTTATTTTTAAGTTACTACTAGTTTTAGAGTAGTTGTCACTTATTTTTTAGTGGTTATATTATATAATTTATTTTTATGTAATTGTCATTCCTCTTTTAATGATGGTAAGATGTAACTCATTTTTAAGTAGTTGTATCATGTATCTTATTTTGAAGAGTTATCAATAATTTTGGATTGGCCATATCAGTTAGCTCATTTTAAAGTATGACTAATTGAAAATTACTCATTTTATAGTGGTTCCATCATCTAATTCATTCTCGAATTGTATTAATTTTTAAATGTCTGTATTACATAATTCGTTTTAGATTATTGTTAAGAATTTTTTAATGGTTTTGTGATGTAACTCATTCAATTTTTTATTTATTTTTGAGTAATTATCACTTATTTTTTAATAGTTATATCATATAATAATACATTTTGAATTAATTGTCACTCGTTTTAAAATGATTATATTATATAATTCACTTTTAAGTTATTATTCAAAGAAATGTATCATATAATGCATTTTCAACTCATCAAGTTGTTAGACATCTAAAGATAGACAACTTGAGAAGTTGTTAGATACAAGTACTCAAACTTAGAACACTTTCATTTGTCATACACCTTTTTTATATACTCTACAATCATTTTAACACAAACAATTAAATAAAAACACCAATTAAAATATATGACTATACACTTCATATACACGACATTACAATTATCCATATTCATCTTCAAATCCTATCTCTAAAATCATTCGGTTGGGGTACAAAGATTTGGTAATTGCACTTGTAGAAAATAAATCAAAGATTTTACTACAGAGGTGTAATTGCATCACATGTGTGAAAGAATATTAATAGATAAAATTACATCACCAAGATATAATTGCGTCAAGAGGGGTACTTGTAGAAAAGGCAATAGAAATTTAAACACAAAATTATAACAACATCACATAAAGAAGTGCATTACAAGTTTAATCACAAGTTTAAAATGTTGAGTTAAAAAAAGACAATTGTTTCTTGCACGATAAAAGTTATTTCCTGCACTTAACAGATTATTAATTTTACAATAATATTCTTGTTATTTTTATTTTTAAATTTATTAAATAAATATTTTTTTTTTCACATTGGCAGAATGAATCAGGCGCTAGATTTAAGTTTCTTTTTTTCTCTCATATATATCTCCTTTAATTTTAAATTAATAAAATAAAATTTACTTTCTATTTTTTTTTATTTTTCTCTCTCATGTATATCTCTTTTAATTTTGAATTAGTATGTAAAGAAAATAAATTTTGTTATAACCATAATTTAAATTTAAGATTTTTATCATTTTATTTATTAATACAATATATGTAAAATTAGTAAAGTATAATTAATTGACAAAAAGTTTATATTGGGCAGAGAAAACAACAATTATGACCTGTACTTATAATTTTTTAAAATACTGAAATTATCTTTAGCATTTATAAATTATTATTTTCATATATTTTTATTCATTCTTTCTTTTATAACAAAGATTCTCTTATGATTTTTTTTATTTTCATGTCAAATTATTTTCTACATGAAAGCTGAATCTTAAACATTTTGTAATTTTTTTTATAATTTACTTTGATTTTGTTTCTTTATAACTTAGTTTTTTTAATATCTGTTTGATGAAGTGAAAATAAATAATATGATAGAAGAAGGTAATATAATAAAAGAAGAATAGAAGAAGGTGAGTAGAGAAAAACTACCAAAAAAACAGAATAAAAATTCTTACTTTATTGATTTAAAATTAAAAAGGGTCTGAGAGAGAAAAAAATATTAACTTTTTTAATTTGGTTATATTTATCTAGCGGGTGAATCAACGACGTGTGAGAGAAAAAAAATTATTTAATAAATAAATTTAAAAATAAAAATAACAAGGATATTATTGAAAAATTAATAATTTATTAAACACAGAAAACAAATTGTATTGTACAGGAAGCAACTGACTTAAGAATATGGAACCTAACAAAAAAATAAAATACTTTTTAGCACATCTTAATCATCAATATACTGGATAAACAAATATACTTGATAAACAAATGATACAATTCACATACATACTTATATTAAATAATAACTTTTGTGAAGATCAATATTATCAATATACTGGATAAACTAATAACTTTCATCACTTGTTATATACCGGTTAAACAAGTTAATGATAATAGACAAGTGGCTAATGGAATCAGTTAATCTAATATATATTAAAAAAAATATATAAGTAATATGTATAGTTTGATCACTACTTACTCCAAATTTAAAATCATATTATCTTGCTAAAACACCTAATATCTCAAATTTATAACTATAAGTTCACATTCCAATTCTAGGAACATGATAATAAGTCTAACATAAAACAATTTCTTACATATTATAACAAGACAAATACATAAAAAAATAAATAACAAAAAATATCTAATTTTTGGAGCATCACAACAAGACAAATTCATAAAAAAATAAATACAAAATCACGTTTTTATTAAAAAATGGCAAAAATAAATCAACTCAATTTAGATTGGATTTTTCAACTTTTTTTCCAAAATGGACCATGCATGATTGATTGAATTATTATTAGCTATGACTCATCAAACAAACAAACAATGCCAATGCCAATGCCAGCTCACTGCAATTAATTTTTTTTTAAAAAATCCAAGAAAAACAGCCATGCTATAGAGTTGATAACATTAGTTTCTTTATAAGATAATGACAAGAATTACTCAGAGACAAAAATTTAAGTATGGATAAGAAGTTTCATAGTGAATGAAAACCAATCAAATAATAAAGAAGAAAAAAAACTACAATATTATTATGATAAAATTTAGAAGTTGATGATTTGATATTTTATGTAGATATTTAGTGAGTAGTTGATGTGGAGTGTTTGGCATATCCCTAGAAGAAACCTAACAAGAAGTGAGAGTTATTTGTGTAAAATGTGGTGTGGGTGAGTGTGAGAGGGGAGTGGTTGTGATTATTTGGTGAGTTATGTTATGGCTCTCTGTGAAGACACTTGCTATGCCTGTAATGGCCTCTGCATATAATGGTCCCACACATGTTATGGTTCTTGGAACAACTCAATTCATTTCTTCTGTCTCTTTCTTTCTGGTGTGTGCATGTGACCACACAAACTGGTCTTGCTCTTCTTGGAGTTTCTCTGTCCTTTAGGGCAAGCTCATTCAGCCTCACATATTGAGACACAATAACTTTCTCTTTTTATATATTTAATAATTTTATATAACTTTAAATTTTTTTAAATAGATAATACTTCAGATGTAATAACTGATTTAATGACATTATCTTAATAGATTTGAAATAAAAATATTTAAAAAAAAAATAATAATGATAATGATGATAATAATAATAAATTTTTTAGTATTTGAGACCAAATTTTAGTAGATAATACATCTAGTGTAATGTAAGTGAATTACACTTTCAATTAAATTTAATCTTCTGATATGATTTTTTCTCTTATTAAAGTGTTCTAATATTATGAAAAGTTTAATGGTTATGTGTTGTTGATAATTTTGTATCGGAAAGTAAGTTGTATGAAATGGTATGAATTTTAAAGAGTTAGTTAAGTTCGAGTTACCTGATAAATTTACGTATTTTTAAATAAGTTTTTATTGAATTTTGTTTTATTGAATAGTTAAAATATTTTTTTTTTGTTTAAGTAGTTTGGCTTCTTTCTTTTAATGAGATGTCATGACGTTCTTTTTATTTTCTTATATTTAACACATTGGTTAACTTTTTTTCTCCGTCAATATTTGTTAACTCATTTATTTTCTCTTTAAAAGCTAATTGACTGAGGAGTCAAAAACGATTAAAAACAAAATGAGTGGATTAATTGACGAATTGAAGACTAGAAAATGAATATAATAATCAATACTTAAATAAAACTAAAGAATATTTTGAGCATTGGATAAAACAATTTATTTTATTAATATAATTAAAAATAGGTGTTTAAAACCCCAAACGATTGTTATTATTAAAATTAAGATATAAAAAAATGATCAAAAATATATGTGTAAAACTACTTACACATTGTTAATATTTAGTTTATTTTATCTATATAAAAGTCGAGAAACTTGTGTATTATTTCACTAAGAAAATATCAATTTTATCTACGGATTTGAATATATAATAGTTTAGAAAAAGATAAATTGATTGGAAAACCTTATAATCTAACAAAATAATAGTAATAACAAATAAGATAAAATAAAATAAAATAAAACAATTCTATTTTGGTGTATTTGAATTTAAAATTTTTGATTAAATTGAAAATAGTTATATATTAGTTAATTTACAAATTTAGGGGTTACTCTTAGTATGAACCATGACAAGAGTGGGCCTCAGAGGCCCAATAGAAATAAATAGTGGGCCTAAGAGGCCCAATAGAAATAAAATTAAATGGTTAGAGAATTTTATTGGATTAGGTTAAATATTCCGGATATTTCTTTGCATATTCTAAAAAATATAACCAGCACTCGTTTTTTTCATACATTTGGAATTTAAAATCAACGCGTTGATTAAAAATTTTTTGGAGTGTAGGAAGTCAATTTCGAATATTAAAATATTAAGATAAATCTTATGATATTAATTAGTTTTATTTAATTTTTAAAAATTATAAGACGAAATTTGTGGGATTATCATTAGTTTCTTTTTTCTTGTTAAATGTATGAGTTTGCACTTATTAAGGTATCAATGAAAAATTAGACTAGTAATTTTTGTAGTAGGAGTAAATTTAGCTCTCTAACAACAAAATATGGGATAGTATAATATATTTAAGGGTTTTTTTCATTTTGTGTAATTTTTTTACAAAATTTCTAAAATGGGCAAATTGTTTTTTCATTTCTGTTGTGGGTAAATCATGTCAAGTTATCACGATTTTATTATGAAGTTAGTATAAAAGGTGAAATCATGCTACATTAACACAATTTCAGTGTAATAAAATTAAACTGAATCGTGTCACATCACTACCATTTCAGTTAAAAAAAAAACTGAAACTGTGTGTGTATAATAACATTATTTCAATTAACATGGAGGTGACACGATTTTACTGTTTATACTAAAATTGTGTCATGATGACACGATTTTAAATTAAATAAAATCGTGTCATGATGACATAATTTGTTGGTATGAAATCATACTAATTTAGCACAATTTACTTATAACGGGAATAAAAATTTGTTTTGTCCATTATAAGAATTTTATTAAAAATTTGATCTAGAATGGAAAACAAAACTATATTTAATCATAAGTATCACTATCAACCTTCATGTCATCTTTAAATTTAAGTCAATCTAAACGATTGATTTATAAAACTAAAAATCATCTCCTAATTGTATATTTAATTTTCAAACGCTTGAAGTGGATGTCAAATCTTGAAGAATATTATAAAGGAGAAAAAGATTGACTTTATTTTTCTTAATTAAGTTTTAATTATCTTATAAATATAAATATTTATAATTGAATTTTTAATCAATTTTACATTTATTAAATATTTAAATTTTATATATTCTTAATTGAGGTCTTGTTATTAAAATGTATTATTTTTCAATTTTCATAAAAAATAATGTTAAGGCAAAGTAGATTTATACGCAAGTATATATTTAAATGATTGTTTAAAATATTACTTAAAATTTTGATAATAACAAACAATATTAAATTTTATTTATTTAATCAATTTTTTAAGTATAGATCACATAAAGTTTTTTAAAAGAATATAAAAAAATTATAGATACATATGCTTATAGGTAAAAAGTAAACAAGTTAATAACATATCTTTTGTCTCTCAAGGTTGTCTTGAAAGATTTTGAAAATATCTATAAATTTATTTATGAAACCATTACATAATCCATAATTCCTATAAATGCCTAATAAACTTAGCTGCCAAAAATTTTCAAAAGTTCTCTCTTCTAAAAACTAACATTCTTTTCAAATACTAATAGTTAAAAATATTTTGATAAAAAAGTAATTAATAAACAAACAATTACTAAATAATATTATGAAAAACAGACATATTAATTTTATATATATAATCTATATATATATATATATATATATATATATATATATATATATATATATATATATATATTTATATATAATTAATACTTTTTATATTTTTATTTTTTTTTTATTTTTATTATATATGTTATAATATTTTTATATAT
>Ga0099825_1010253_pt1 | contig 10332 bp, 9 predicted proteins | sample SiratroredBW_FD_76838 | JGI IMG/M metagenome (GOLD analysis project Ga0099825, IMG submission 76838) | Root nodule microbial communities of legume samples collected from California, USA - Siratro red BW | ecosystem: Host-associated > Plants > Roots > Nodule | place: USA: California | collected... | reverse complement strand
TATAAAATATATAAAATAACAATCTCTCAATTTATCACAAAATATAAGTTTATTTTCCTCTCACACCCACTCACAATATATATATATATATATATATATATATATATATATATATATATATATATATATAATTTATTGATAAAAATAGATGTTTCACACTAATGTTATGTTTATGGTGATAAAAGAGAACTGATATGAATCATATGTTTAAATTTAGACCTAGTGATAAGAACTAAATTAAAGAATATGAAAGTACTGTGAAGGAATGCGAATTAATTCGTTTATGACATTATGACACTGTCATATTTTTCAGAAAAAAAATATACAACTAATCTTCACTCCTTGTTGCTCCAGAAAATTTATACGAATTTCTGCATCAGAATTTTTTCTTTTGGATATGTGACTTTATATATGTCCCTTCTTTTAAAAAAAATAAAATATTCCCCCAGAAAGTTATGATCTGATAAAACTTGATGCCCAGGTAAAAAGAATTGATTGAAACCTGTTCTGGTGTGGTAGTAAAAAGCAGGCATAGCACATGTAAGAAACAGTGTGGAAGTGAAAAATATGAAAATTGAGAGGTTAAAATAACATTTTTGGAATAATTTTTTGGAGCAATTCTCTTTGACTAGTGTGAGACAAGCATCAAGAGTTTTGGAATGAGAACATGGATCTCCCAATCTGCGGTTACAAATGAGTGGTGTGGTCACAATTCCAAGTTGTGTAAAGCTTAAGAAGTAGAAATTGGATACTCTTGAGAGATAAATTGAGCTTGGGATATACGTGGATGATAAGGATTCCAAATGTAGCAGCATCGCATCACTTCCACCTTCATTTTTGTCTTCAGAAAATCAAAATTTATTTAGTCTCCAATGAACCCTTTTGGGATTAAATTCACTCACCAATTGACATGCTTGGTTATATATTCCATGCATAATGTAGGCTTAGACAAAGTAGCACGAGTCTAAAGATATAAAGATTCTGTTCTTCCTCACATAACTTTCTTTTGCTGTCACATTCATTCCATGTAATTGACTCTTGTAAGTGTCCCATATTTCATGAATTAGCCTTTTTCTAATTTTAAAGAGAAAGAGACATGAGATAAGGTGCAATTGGCTAGAGTTGTTCCATGTCCTCCAAACCAAGCTTCAAGATAAAGTAAAGGAAAAAACTGATGAGAAAATCGAGAGGAAAAATATCGAAAAGATTAAATAAAAATGAGAATCGAGCTGGACTCAAAGAGAATGACACCACCTTCAATCCAAAATCTTAGAACATTGAGTTTATGAATTTTTTTTTATCTAGAGCCTCCAAGTTGGAGGTGTAAAACGGTAGTGTTGGAAACTTCCGTGAAGACAGAAGAAAGACTTTGGTTGTAGGATCATTTCACTCAAGCTTCAAAAAGTGACTCTTAAATGAATGTGATCTTCAAAAGTTCTTGGAAAAATTGGAAACGAAAAACAATTAAAGATAATACCATAAATAAAAGATAATGCTAGAAATTATAATAACACCTTATACCACCTTGTGACCTATCCCATAAGATAAGAATCTAAGAATTAGGATGAATCCGGATGCATGACCAATCGATAAGCTATAAAACATCATTCTAGAATACATTTTTTGAGATATGACATATTTAAGATTTTATTTTTTTTTTCATTTTAAATATTTTCAAAATAAGTATAATAGGTCTTCTTATATAGAACTCGTGGTGGAAGAGGAAGAGATAAGTCTATTCATTCTATATGTCCGATCTAAACATAGAAAATTGAAAGAAAAATTATATTTTCTTTTATATTTTTCAAATCACATCATTTTTCTTATATGCTCAATTTTTTTTTTCTACATGACCAAACTCACAATTAGGTATCTAACAAAAAAAATGGTTCTCCATGAAAAATGCCTTTATTTACCAACCATAAACCAAACATACCTCACTTAAGTAAATGTGAAACAGATGGAAAGTGCCTTAAGCTCAATCTTTGAGGTACACTTTGCAGCACATAGCTTTTATCTTTTTCGTAAGATGAGATTTAACTTGACAACAACATAAATACAGCTAGCCATGTTTGTTTTCCTCCTATTCAGCATATCTCAGAACAAACTGCTACATATATTCAGATTTGTACAATGTCAAAAACCATGATGACTGGTGTGGACTAATTAACACTGCTAGAATGGTAGACAGCTAAGCCAAAAAATATTACTAGTCCTAGACCATTATCTGTTGTGTAGTCTTGATTAATCTCTAAGTGGCATGTATTTAAGTTTTTAAATTTAAAATAAAGTAAAATTAATGATATTTGATTACTCTGTCGTGGAAAAATTGGTAGAACTACTCAGTGGTACTTCAGAACCACCAAATAATTTATTGAACCAGGCCTGAGATTTTCATGGAAGATTTGCGGCCACTTTTGTGGCATAACCACAAACATAGAAAGAGAAATTTGAAAAAATCCAAATGTAAAAAGGTGCCTTTGTGTTTTTGCTGTCTGATCCATACACAGAAGATCTTGGCATGAAATTTTCTACACTGCTGCATGATACCTGCGCCCGTGAACGTTTAATGGACCCATCTTGTCCTCTGTAACAGTACAACATGCTACCATCTGAATGCAGCACAAGAGACACCAAAAAAGCATGATAAAACAACTTCAAAAAGCATATACTTAATTTTCAATTTATATATTGATATTCTAACTTCAAGATAACTCTTGGCTCCACTTGAGAATTTTCAAACCATGGTTTAGATGAGTCACAAAGAAACAAGCTTCTACAAAGTAACAAGCTTTTACTGTTTGCAAAAATGATTTTGCATGTTTCTATAGATTTTAAAGTTTTCTTATTTCAATTTCAAAGACACACTTTAGCACATTATTATTAGAATTCTATATACAGTCCAACTTCTTTTAACTTTTGGTAACGGAAAGCATGCATGTGAAAAACAATTAGAAGAAATAGTGAAATTTACAGGCTGCAATAATAACTTTATTGGTCACCGCAATTCAGTGAGAAGTACTATTTCTGAGAGATTTTTGAAATGCTAAATTTCTTAATTTTTTTTATTAAACTTGATTTCCTAAACAGAAGGTATTATACTTGAATGGAAACTCGCGTAAGTTACCTAAAAAGTTCTTGGATTTTTCACAATTTGTCTCACCATTAAGCCAAGAAATCAAAGGGTATTTCAGGTAGATCTATACTACTTGAAGATTATTCCTTAAACAGGCATAGAAATCACTGAAGTAACACCCTTTTTTGCATTAAAGACTTTTTCATGCATACTTAACTGAGATTAGCATGCTCAAGTGAAAATTTTGAAAATATTTGTTGGTAGAAAGCAACAGCTAGCATAAAGTACACATCCTACAACTCACACACACTTTCTCCCAAGGCCATCATCCACCAGTATATAAAGGGTATCACCAATGACAGTTTCCTCATCCTCATAACAACATTGAACTTTCATTACCATTATTTGTCTTTGATTATTACTATTATCATTGCTATTACTATACATACATATATAACTTGTCACAATGGCCTCAAGCTCAGTTTGGACAACAAAGCAGAACAAGAAGTTTGAGAATGCTTTGGCCATCTACGACAAGGACTCCCCAGATCGGTGGCAGAACTTGGCCAGGGCAGTGGGAGGAAAAACAGTGGAAGAAGTGAAAAGGCACTACGAGATGCTTGTTGATGATTTGAAGCAGATTGAGGAAGGTCGTGTACCCTTGCCCAATTACAGAAAACTTGCTGCAACAGAAGGAGCCAGCATCAGAGGTTACAGTTACATGAACGAAGAACAAAGGTTAAAATCAATCCTTGTTACACTTTTTTCTGCTTTACCATGGATGTTTGGTTTCTGTGTTTCACACCTCACATTATTTTATTCATGTTGCCATTGTTTAAAAGTCTTGCATCTTTTTAGGAGTAGAAATCAGTGACAGATTTATAAATATCTGTCCCTTTTAATCAATCAAGACACTTTTTTACAACAAGTAGTTTACAACTACACTTACTTGATTTCTAAGTCATATGTGACTGACTTTTATGCAGAACATTTCCCAATATAGAAAAATTTTCTTTGTCAATTAATATTGGTTGGGTCTGATTGTGTATTTTCATTGTCATGCAGGATGAAAGTCCTAAGCCTCAGGTGAAGATTAAAATGTCATGCACTGATGCACTTGGTTCTATGATAACAAAATCAAGTGTAACTTTTTAGGCCTTTTTCTTACTATAAATGTCATGTATCTGTCCCTTTAAATGTAAAAGCAATCTAGTTATCTCAAAGACATGCCCCTTTTGAAGATAAAGCATATATATATATATATATATATATATATGTTCATGGACCAGTAGTTTGTGTGAAGTTCTTTTTAATTTCTGTTTTGGATGAATGTAAATGATGGAAATGAGCTTCAAAACTAAAACTAAGTGAGAGAGGAAAAAGTGCTTAAAGATGAAGAAAGTGCTTATTAAAAAATGGTTGTACATGCAAATTTCTAACTCTATCCACCGACCATAACTTGGATTCATCATTAGTGTCTGCGAGGTTTGGAACCATATGAAAAGGTTGTTCAAGAACTGTGCACTTTACATTCTACAATATTATTACTCTCACAACTTTAATCACCCCTTATATTTCAATATAAAACTATGAAAAAAAAAATTATTGTTTCAGCATCTCAGATCTTTGGATACTCTTGATTAGTCCAAATTTGTTTTTCTTTTTTTACCAATTTTGTATTGATGATTTTTTCTCCCATTATGTTAGGCAGAATTCTAGTTTATTATTGTTTTACCTAATTATCCGGTATTAATTGACGTGAATGATTTAGTGATTTGGTTAAACATTTTGTATTTATTGTCCCGATATCAATGATACATAATTCTCTGATATTTGATCAAATATTACTCAGATATTAAATTAAGTACACCTACTTTAAATAAGGGAAGATGTTATTCATTAATTATTTAATTTTCATCCACAAAGGTATTTGAGTGGACTATAAGGCTCACAAAATACCAATTACTCCGCTTTACTACACGCACCCCTCCACCGCTTTACTACACGCACCCCTCCAGATCTAAAAGAGAATAATTATGTATGAACATCTTAAATGATAAATCATCGTATAGTAAGTGAAAAAGAAATATAGATATTATAAACATATGATACGAATAAAAAAAATATAAAAAATTATGAAGGTATCACTTATGATGTATAACTAGATCTTAAACTCTTCAATATATATATATATATATATATATATATATATATATATTAAAATAAAATTATTAATCTAAATTTAGACTTCTTTAGAAAGACTTATTCCTGTGAGAAAGAATTCTTTAGAAATGATTTTTTAATTCATCTAATTGTTTTTTTTCTTTATGTACATCATCCATATCTTAAACTCTAAGTTTAGACTAGGAAATTTATAGAAAATAATACAACTACACTAAATAAAGAGAATGATTAAATAGTTTTCACTTAGAAAAATATTAAAATTTTAAAAATATATAAATTTGATGTTTCATGAGTTGGAGAAATACTTGTAAAAGCTCTCGAACATCTTTTTTTTAAAATATGTTTCACTTATACAGTGAAAAATATATTATACTATTTCCTATAATTTAATGATATAAACAATTCAAAACTTTACTTATTGTAAAATTTTATCTTTCATGGTTTCCATAGAAAGATGTTGTTTTAACTTAAAAAATGTTTCAAATAAATTAATTTAAAGAGTTTCTTAGCTAAAATGCAATCATGTTGATTTTCCTTTTAATTATCAGCTCAAAGAAGAAGGTTTGATAGCAATAAATTATATATAAATTTTATAAAAAGTTAAAGAAATTACTTCTAATCTAGAACGTAACAATAAATTTATTGTTCTTTATTTTTGTATATGGTTCTTCGTAGCTATAAACATAATGTCTTTTTAATAACACCGACATTGTTTTATACACGTGACTTTTTGGTGTTTTGTTAAATACTTGAATTTGCTTTTTGACAAATTATTACAAAGGGAGAGAAAAAAAATATTAATTTGGAGTGTTGACAGAAAATAATGTTTCGTACGTTGTGTATTTTTCTATTGATAATATATATTACAAATGGAGAGCATAAAGCAATTGAAATTCTCAAATAAATTAAAATTAATTTACACACTAAACTTTTGTAGAAGTATTTTCCATTTAACTTCTAAAGGTAAAGTGTCCAGGTTCATTATAACTTGGGAAATATTAAAAGATACTTGACCTTGTTTTATTTTTTACTTATACAGAAATTGAAAATATATTTATTACATATTTTGGAAAGTGAAGAAGTTGAATATGATTTTAGCAATATTAAATAAAATGTTGGGTAGATATTATAGTGTGTTTTGACTTTGTTGTTTTTTGTTGAAGCAAGAGATGCTGGTAGGCTGGTGTATTAGCTAAGGCTATGTGTGTATGTCATTACCTTAATTTATCTTTAATTATGTTTTATGTATTAGAATTATGAGGTTTAGACAAAAATGGATGTAAAAAATTATCTGACAACGAAAATATAATTTTTTATATTTTTAATTTAATCTAATTAAGTTCATGATAATTTACATCTCCGAATGATTATGAGAGGAAGCTGAAGAATTGGAATTGGAGTGTAATAGATGAAGCAAATGAAGTATGTTAAAATGTTATTTTCAAATTTCAAGATTGCGTATAGGAGATAAGTAATATTGGTAATGTGAAATTTGACTTTGGAAAGCATATGGTACTATATTTTAGTATTTGCATACAATTAATAATTTAATGATGATAATAATAATAATAATTCTCATATTTAAAAGTGTTAACAAGGTCGTTTTAGTTCGAATTTACAAAATATAAATTGAACTAATTAAAATTGTCTGGTTTGTTTCATCAAATCTGATCAAATTAATATAATTATTGGCTGAATTCAATTGGAGACTGACTATACTACAATGATATTCTCAAAGTTATTTTAAAATCCAAAAATTTTTATAATTTTAAAATATTTACTAAAATTTAAAATGTTCAAAATTAAACTTTAATAGTTATAAAAAATAAAATAATAATAATATATAATATAAAATCAACAAAAAAAAATAATTTTGAACTAACTCATGAAAACTTTTTATTTACATAAATGTCTTAGGCTTATACGACGTGTCTCAATAATTTCATTTTAGATGATTAAATTTTGTATTTTGACAATCTAATATATAGTTTTTTCTTTTTCAAAAATGTTTAACAAATATTTTTATGTCTGATTCATTTTGGTTATGAGTTTTAGAATAAGTATGTCATTTATAAAGACAACAATTTTTTTTTAAGATTAGAAGATTTTGGGATTGAGTATGATTATTTTGGTTTGAATTAGATGTTGATAATGTATATATTGTTTAGTTGATAAATTTGGTAATTTGATTACAAGAGCACACATTTCATTTAGTGTTTAAAATATGTTAAAAAAAGATAGGATTGTTGAATCAAAATTGAGAATTCTTTTTCTATAGAAGTTTTCATCACTCTAAGTGGCAAACAACTGCTTAAGCAATGGTAAGTTCTCGAAATTAGTGACTTCAAATTAGAAGTCAAATCACTTAAATGATAATATAACACTTGTTAAAAGAAAAGTTGGTATTAATTTTTTTTTATTACAAGCAGGGGTAGCTCAATGCCCAAGCAAGTAAAGCAACCGCTTTAGGTCTCCAGGTCTCAAAGACCTCAAAAAAATTTAATATGCTTTAGGTCTCAAAGTCATAAAGGCTTAAAAAATATTTAATATGCTTTAGTCATCCAGGCCTAAAAAATATTAATACTTACATATTATTATAAAATAAAAAAAAATTAATTTTAAAATTATACTAATAAAATTTAATTAAAAATTTAAATATTTTAACTGACTTTAAATTTACATTAGTGCTATAAATATTATTTAATGACTTTAAATTTATATTGGTACTAATGAATAATATTCTTGAAACTTTTTTATAATAAATTAATAATATTTAAAAAAAATTGAATAGTCAAAGAATTTTTCTCAAAACTTTCTAATTTATCTCTTCCCTATATTCTAACAAATTGATATCATCTAAATTGAATACTCAAGGAATCTTTCTCAAAACTTTCTAATTTATCTCTTCCCTATATTCTAACAAATTAATATCATCTCTTTATATGTTATATCATTGTCTGACTCTTCTACTTCTCTCATTCTTTCTTCACTTATCTCCTTTATTCCTTTGTCTTTTTGTTCCTTCTATAATATTATTTCAACTTGTTTGTCTCTTTGTTCCTTCCATAATATTATTTCAACTTGTTTTCAATTTCAAATTTCTTTCATTTTATATTTCATCATTCTATACTATGCATTTATGCGTATGTTTACTTGGAGACTTTTGAGCAGTAGATTGATTGAAGAAGAGTTTGTGTTCACTTTGACTCCTTTTGAGTGCATCAATATTAAGTAAAAATAATGAGATTGATAAATTGATTCCAATTAATAATTTGTGCAGATTCAAGGAAGATAATTTAGAGATACCACAGGACAGGATGGAAAGATAATATCATAATAAGAGACTTGAGACTCTTAAGATCAAGTTTATTGTCATGACAATAAAGTTTTATCTTTTTAACTTAGACTTATTTTATATACTTTATATTCAGCCTGATATATATTATAATTTTTAATTTTATATAAAAATATACAAATATGGCAACTAGAAAATTTGATTCAGGTTATTCAAAACTTAAAAAAAAAAGTACTTTTTGTTGAGTCACAAAAAGGAGCTATGAATAAATTTATAAAAATAAACAAAAAAAAATTAGAAAATACAGAAGAGCCTTCTTTGAATGAAAAATATTTGAAACATGATAATTTATTGGATCTTGATGACTTAGATTTATTTTCAGAATTAAATATTTTAAAGGAGATTATAGGATTGGAAAATGATAAACCAATTGATATTCTTAATTATATAAAATAGAGTAAATTCTTTTTCAAATGCATATATAGAACAATGTTAACAATTCCAGTATTAGTTGCTTCAGCTGAAAGGAGTTTTTCAAAACTTAAACTAATAAAATCTTATTTAAGATCAACAATGTCTCAACAAAAATGAATGAAACTGATTAGTTTTATTATCTATTGAAAATATTTTTTAAATGAAATTAATTATGATAATTTAATAGATAATTTTGCATCATACAAAGCTTGAAAAATAAATTTTAGATAAAAATATCATAATTTTAATTATTTTATTAATTTAAAAAAGGCCTCCTAAAGTCTTGAGCCGCCACTGATTACAAGTTAGGATTTTCAAATACTTATTGAACTATTAAGCCAAAAAGAGATCAAATGAATTTTTTCTTCTTCATATATACATTACACTCAAATATCATCACTCAAAAATTGTGTTCACATAGTTATTTCTCTATTTGATAGTATTTAAAAATTAAATAATCTATTATTGGTTGATTTAAGTTATATACTTATTTTTTCTATTTCTCATATAAATTGAATTGGAAATGTCGATTTTGAATACCAAAATGTGATTGATGGATAATACATAAAATTATATATGTAATGGATGAATAAATAATTATCATGACATATATAATAATATTATATTATTGAAATAATATTATATATTATGTAAGGAGTAGTATACCAGTTTTACAATATTTAGTCATATAACAAAGACATTACGTAATAAGAGTCCATCGAGATTATCATCAAGTTAAATTTTATAATCAATGATATGTGTAAGAAATTATTATGTTATGAAATTATTGAATGAAATATATATCACAAAAAATAAATTCTAAGACTTACCGAATATTATAAAAGGTGTTAGTAGCTGAATCTAAACCTAATATACATAATGAAGAAACAATCAATCATTTTACATGCATTATTGACAACATAAACTGTCTTTAGTATGCTTAGATTTGTATATCTTAATTTAAATAATTTAGCTCACTGTTTTGCTTTCTTTGGTATTTATGTTAGGATTCTCTTTTGACATAGGAGGCTTACATAATTGGAGGAAGTTTCTAGGGATTCTCATTATGTTATTATCGTATTCTGTTTTTGTTTGTCTATATTAATTAATTAGTATAAATTGTATGGTTTTTCCATACTCAAAACTACGCTTTGTTGGGATGTTATGTAATTTTTCTTAATTTTTTTACCAATTCTCTTTTTGTTTGCAATATTTTGGTGTACAATTTGACGCAGTATAAGTAGCAACCAATTAATGATAAACAGAAGGTCTTGAAAATGTACAAAGCAGGATCTAATTAGTA
>Ga0099825_1010252_pt1 | contig 10334 bp, 9 predicted proteins | sample SiratroredBW_FD_76838 | JGI IMG/M metagenome (GOLD analysis project Ga0099825, IMG submission 76838) | Root nodule microbial communities of legume samples collected from California, USA - Siratro red BW | ecosystem: Host-associated > Plants > Roots > Nodule | place: USA: California | collected... | reverse complement strand
TTATACAAAAAAAATTTTTGTTAAGAAAGAAACTTTAAAAAAAAAAAAAAAAAAAATTAATTTTTTAAAAATTAAAAAAAAAAAAAAAAATATCATTTTTAATAAAAATATTCTTATTAAATATTTTAAAGACATTGATAATTATAATTTCTAAAAATAACAAATTCAATATTTTAAAATACTAATGAGTTCTGAAAGATGATGATTAATGCAATATTCAAAACACAGAAATATTCACCAGTGACATTAACTAATCAGTTGTTATCAGGAAAATTAAAAACGAGAAAACAAAAAAAGTAAGAATTGGAAAGAACTGAATTGAGAAAAAATCCAAATGGAGAATTACATATATGATTTGTCTTCCTGGTATTTTATAACATCTGTTGTGTTTAAGTTATAGATCTTGCAGATTTTCATGACAGTATGTCTACTAAGTCCTTCTTTTACAGCCCCATCTTCTACATGAGTCAGATGCTCTAGTTCTTTCGATGGACTCAATACCTGATATTCATTCATATGTATCAAAAGTCAGACATATCAATCAATATTTACAACGTAGTTCAAATCAAAGTCCTGAGATAACAAAGCACAGTAAACTAGACCATCCAAAACATAACTGATACATATTTCTTGAGATAATTGCACTTACCCAATTATGTTCATGTGAATTATGATGGTTTTTACTGTGAGAGTCCTTAGACTCAGTTTCTTTTTTATCTATATGTGTTCGTGGTGAAGTCTTGCTACTGTTTGAGACCAGTTCAAACAGCTTCTCACTTCCCTGAACAAAATTACATAAAACAAGATTAATGGAGTCAAAAATCAGTTATGAAAGAAGAACTTATGGATCAAGAATGACATTTCAGGGATAACAGTAAAACTAAAAATTATAGGGCAGTTCCTCTGCAAATTGACAACTATGAAACAAACAACCATGAAACTCTTTCAATTTCTCTCAAACCAAGTGATGTCCGCCATGATTTACAGTACCACCTCCCTACATTTGAAAAATATGTAAGTTGACTGGTTGAATTTACAAACAGACATCCCTTGACATTCAAAAATGGTTTAATAGCTCATATGAACTTTATCTTTTAGTCCTATAAATACTTGAAATCATTTACTTCAGTCTTTATACATATGCTTTAAAGAGATGGTTTTTAAGTATGTGGATTAAAGGGTAAAATTGGTTTAACTATAAGGACCAACAGAGTAATTTAACCTTAGAAAAAGTAAGCTTCAATATACATAAATGGAAAGAGATATAGTTATATCTCAATCCCTCAACATGTCTATGAGCAAGCAATGTCCTTGCCAATTTACAACCTTAACAAGCTTGACAAGAATATGACATCTATAAGACAAGGAATTCTTCTTAGAATTAGAAAGTTGAGACCGATATGAACAATAGAGAGTCCTTGATGTAATGAAAAACGGACATATAAACAAAATTACAAGAGAAGGAAAAGAATGGATGGTAAGTACTTTGCAGAAATAGCACAAACCTGCATGGCTCTCCAATGAGAATAAGCACGAAATAAAACCCAGAAGAATGGCACGTTTGGCAAGGGTAAAACCTGCAATCCAAAATAAAACATGGATATCAATTGAAAAGAAAAGATGAACTAAATGTCAAAGAGCAAAATTACACACAAACGTAGGTAGTTAACATTCACAATACACATTCTTACACTAAGTGCAGAAGTCAATGGAATTAGTGAAACAGAACCATAGAAGTATTTCCGGTGGATAATTGATCCCCTGCAAACAGATAACAGAAGATCATATGAATATATATAGTAACACTTTAAAGTTAAATCACAAGAAACAGTACCACATTGTAAGTTAGCACAGAAAGTCTGGCATCACCAACCGGTACAAAGGAAGGAGCAAGAATTACCTCATAGCAATATGTCTTAGTCTTCTACGAACAAGTTGAGCATTCAAACTGCAAATATTTTATAATTGCTATTATTATACAAGCTTGAAAAACTATCTGTGTATTTCTGCTAAATTGTCCTCTTCATTCACGTTACATTCCCACATGATTTTCAAGTGCAGATTATTGGATAGAACTAAAAAACGGCATGCTACTGTAACAAACATGAAGTACATTAATGCAAAATGATTCTGTCAAGCAAGGATAACTGCAATATTTAAAAAGAAAGTCAAAGATAAAACAACCATAAAAGGTCTCTGGATAGAAAGCAAACATAACTTCATCTCTCATTTCACACACTACACTTCACACTGCTCCATTATCCACATTGAAATATAAAGAAAATGTCGAAGAATTGAACCATGCAAAAAAGTTTTAACACTAATGCACAACAATTAAACTCAAAACAAATAACAAATCACCACAAGGCAAGTATATATGGCCAACCTCGATGGGTATAAGACTTCAACACTAGTGATTTCTTTCGAAATAGACTTCAAGAAAATCTCCGAGGGCTGAACCCGCGACAAGAGCCACAACCCCAACCTGCGAAAAGCTTGAGATCAATAACAGCCCAGTGAGAAACAACTTCACCAGCCACCACTAAACAACAAAGCAAAACCCACCCATGAATCTTCTTCTTCAAAGACCCATCTTTCGCTTTCTCCAAGCCAGTCCAAGCTTTATTCATCTACGACCCAAAGAAAAAGAGATTAAAAAGAAGATACCAGAAGGAGAAAGTGATAAGAAAAGAAGAGAATGTGACCTTGTTGGCAATGAAATCCACAAAGAGCTCAGCTTTGGCGTTAAGGGGTTTGGTAGAAACGGTGACATTGGTCCACAAGTCCTTGAGCGTTGAAGGGGATTGAGAGGAAAGAGGGGTGGCGGAGACAGTGTGATCGATGGTTCTTGAGAAACACCAGTTCCTACCTCGTACTGGGAAGACCACTAATTTAGCTCTCATGGTGATGCTGATGTGATGGCCACGGAATGCAAGATCAAACCTTTTGAGTATCAAACCCTAGGAAAATGAAAAAGATGCACATGCTTCTAAAATGAAGAATATTACAGTGATTAATGTGAAAATAAAAATTAATATTTTTAAAAAAAAGTGAAGACATAATTTAATTTACTTTTTTAATAAATTTTTATTAACATTTTATAACGAAATAAATACGTTGAAAACCTTGCCCAAAACACTTTTAATTGGGTCTGTAATGTAAAAAAGAAAAGGAATGATGCATGAAAATTAAACTCTTCCACGAATATTGTGGAGAGGGGAATTAATGATTCAACTACGAACTTCTTTTGAATAAAATGTGGTAAGTTGTTTGTTAACTTGACAAAATTTAACTACAAAAATAAAGTGATTTGATAAGTTTAATCGTGTGGAGATTTTAAATGAAAAATAAAGATTTAAAACTAATTAACGGAGAGAAAAAAAAAAACAAAGGTGATGCTCTTTTTTGCTTATTCTTTGCATTTTGAACATCGTGGCAAATTCTTCTAAGCTTTCATTGGTTGGTATCAAGGTAAACATTACATCATTGGACATGAAGCAATGACTTTATCCGATACATTTTTTTTTTATCATGGAACTAACGCAAGTTAATTTTTTTTTTTTTTGACGGAATCAAACTGAGATCAAAGAATCAATTTGTTTGGGCTGTGACTTCCACGCAAATTGTCTTTGAATCAAAATGGAAGCAAATTGTCAAAATTGTAGCATGGAAAAGAAAAGGGAAAACAGTTTTATAAACTCTTTTATAAATATATATATATATATATATATATTATATGGGTATAATATTTAATATAATATTATCTAATTATAATACAGTGTAACCTGCATATTAATATATCAAATTAATCTATAATAAAAATTAATCTATAAGAAATTTCTCTTATCAGACTTAACAAGCTATAAGAATTACCACCTATCAACCTATCAGGTCTAATTGTTAAAAAAAAAAACTTCCTCTTCATGCTTTAGAGAATATCATTCAATTTCATTGACTCATTCATTAATTGTTATAAACATAATCTTTTATAAGTAAATCTCAATTTGGTGTCTTATCATTAAAGCTCATCAACTATTAATGGAGAGATTGAGCTTGATTAAGGCTCTAACTCCATCAAAATCAACATACTCCGTCTTAAAAGGTCCTGGCCTATAAAGAAGGAAAATTAACTTATGTGGTTTTTCTAAACTTTTATTTTCAATTAATACTAATTTTAATTATGGAAAACTCATTAATATTTTTCTAATGCATACATACATATACATTATCTACGTCGTTGAAGCTTAATTTAATATTCAAAACTCAACAGAAGTTCTCTTATCAAGCGCCATTAGACCGACAGGTTTTGTCAATGCAAGTTTCCACATAAACTAATATTTCGTAACAACGGTAAATGCTCACGTCATATGCGGCAAATGACTGCGCCAATTTCCTAGTTTTCTCCATCTGCTTCAAGGGAAAATCATAAGAACTTTTTACAACAAAAGTCAGTGTCAAATGACAGCATCCAAGATTTTAAATAAAGTTTCCCTATCTGATCCCCTAGTTTTAATAAATTATAATCAATAATTGAAAATACAATGTTATTCTCAGTTTTTTAGCCTCGCATTGGTATGCATCATTCTATCAATTTAAATCCTTTCCATTATTAGTATAATTCAAAGCATTAAAATAAGTAAAGTAGGGTTCCAACTTACACTTTCAGAGCAAGTAGAGTACAGACTAACTAATCAGCATGCAACATGTTTGTTTTGGTGGGATTGATCTCAAAGAAGAAAAATATTATAAACACATCATTGATCGAAAATTATAAAAAAATAAAAAATTACTTCCCATTTAATAAATTTTACCCGTGATCATGCGATTTTATTAGCTTTTTAATCAATAACAAAAGCCTATTAGTAAATATGTTGATACCAGCAGTTCATACAAAAAGTTTCTTAGAAATGCTCAGCACATGTTTAAACTTTGATAATCCATTCCAACGCACGGCTACTCGTTAGTGATTTCTGGTTAGTATGTGTCTTATAATTAGTATACAAAACGATGAGTGAGGAATAGAAAATGGAATGTTGAAATGCCACAATTGATTTTTTAGGGCAAATTCTGGATCAATGTGTGGATAATACAAATTATAATCATTATGAAGAATGTATAACAAGCAAAATTTATCCATAACATTGCTAATTCTATTATCTTACATGACTACTCACATTCACAAATCTCCAAATTCCAATCATGGCACAACAAATACGTGCTGGTCCCGAGAAAACTGTTTTTGCTGTTATTCATTTTCCGCTACAATGTCTGGTTCCTCACCTTGGCAAAGATACTCATCACATACCGATGCCGATCCCCAGCCCCTTCTCAGCCGCAGGATGTCTTCGGTGAAGGTAGAACCAGGGGCTCCAATGAACACGCTAGACATAGCACATATAGTCTTGTCCAGCATAGCTTCCACCTTCAGCATGAAAGTATTCATAATGCACATCAGCAAAGAAATTAAGAGTGGTAAAAAAACAAGTGTTGTAGAGAGGAAAGAAGCTTGCAGTATAAATTTTTATTACAAGCCACGGCATATTTTCAGTGATTGCACTAAATTAACTGCAACTATGGTATAGTATTCTTAAACCTCTACTCCCAAGCAGAAGATAATGCCACTCTACAGGACAACAGAAACCAACAAAGTTGAATAATGCCTATTACTTAAACCTTATTATTTTTTTCTGAATGCAAAAGGTTGACAGCTTTGAATGATAGAATGAGAGTAGTTACATCTACGACAAATCAACGGTTGTCATGGAATTTTGGATAAAACATCGAGTGGACAAAAAAATAAGGATTTTTCCAAAAAAAAAAAAAAACAGCATGATCAATTAGGGTATATTGAGGTCACTAACAGAGCTGGACTTCGACTTAAAAGCACATAAAGTAAAATGAAACGCTGTCATCTCACCTGTGTATCTCCATCCAAACCATGCCTGTACAACAGAGCATCCCATTTTTCTGCTGAATTTCGAGCTGGACGTGTTACAAGAGGAACTGGCCTCCCATTCAGCACGACCAGTGACTGAAGCAGACCAGTTTCACTTTCTGCTGCATCCGTAGAAAGATAAACAATAGGTGCATCAGCCCTCTCAACCACCCTCAAGATGCAATCTGCCGCTTGAGGAATGGGGTAAAAGCAACTTGGCTTTTTAGCATTACTGCAAACACGAAAACGTATCATCAGAGACAACATAATGGTAGAAAAAATAAGGATGAACGAGACCAAATTGCAGAATTCACAAATGTTGATGACATTGAGCCATGAAAATGCAGCTAGCAACTTACTTGTCACAAACAACCAGGTCACGCAGGGAAAGTTTGGACCTTACATAATACATACATGATGCATATCATACTCAAGCAATAAATTTATGAGAAAATGGTCCATGCACTATCAAATAGGAGAAATTTTGCACTGTCTCAAATATGGTAATTTTGCTGATATTTGCAATGGCTACATTAAAAGTTAGTTATCATGATTTCTTAGTGATTGGATAGTTCACAACTTTTCACATCGTCAACACAAAAAATAAATTCTAACTTTATATGGGTTACGATAGATTACAAAGGGGAAATGAAAGAAAGAGAGGGTATACCAGAATTTCAAAAACCCGTGTCTTCGAAAATGCAATGCAATGAAGTTCCTTCCCAGAAACGTCTGAATAAACCGTTGGGCAGTGAGTGAAATAAGGCGATTAGGTTCAATGAGAGTCTTGCATTGGTGAGCAATTGGCCCACCAGGTTGCATCACCCATTCTCGTTCCACTTCAGCGTAGAACACATCTCCAATTGCCATAACATCATCATCATAGCTAAACTTCCCCAGCACATCCTGAACCGTCTTGTTCTTCGGATTCCGGGTATCCTCATCCCACACGACCTCAGGTTTATTCATAGTCAAACCCAAACCCCCCAACTTCTTCAACCATTCATCATCCAAATAACAAGGCGCAGGCTTCGAAAAGTAGCACAAAAACTTATCAATGTGCATGTGGCCCTTCCTCAAATGCGAAAACTCCTCAAACGAAACCACCACTTTCTTCCCCAAGCACTTGTTAATGCGATCAATGTCCACGACTCTATCGAACCGGTAATCCACCTTGGAACTAGGAATCACCAAAACCCTATTTAGCAAAGCAGCGAAAAATATGTGTTTCTCCAAACAAATCAAATGGTTGGACATTTGCCCCGAAACGCATATAGCAAGTAAAAATTTACCATCCCTAGGGTTCCACTGGATGGTTCTCCTCTGCGACAAATTCTGATCCACCGTTCTACACCTATCGTAAACGACGCCGTTCAGAGTAGCGTTTAGATCGAATTCAGGCTCAACAATGTTCCCCGTGGAATGCGGATTCAACAGAACCTGCTGAATCTCGTGGTTGAGGTAAATCTGCTTGGACAACGCTGATTTCAGATCCTCCAATTGGTTTGGATCCGACGCGTTGGACCGGCGCGTGGTGTTCCACGCGGTTAAGAGTCCTAGCTCCTGTCGGCGCAAGAGGTTAATGGCGCGCAATTCAGATTCCTTCATTCGATCGGTGATGGAATCGAATTGGAAGGAAGAGGTTGAGGAAAGGCTGTGGAAATCGGCGACGGAGAAGAAGAGGATAACGAGGAGGAAAGCGAGAATTGCGACAATGTACTTCTTCTGGAATCTGAAATTGTCGCGGAAGAAGCGCGAGGAGGGATCTTCGACGTGGAAGGAGGCGGCGGGGTGCGGGGACGGAGGTTTGCGGTGGTTCTGGTCGACGAGGTTGCGGCGGTCGTCCTCCTCGTCATCGGAGGAGGAATCCATATGCATTACTATGTTGTTGGCCACGGCGGCGACTGAGTTGGGGAGCGAGTGAACGAAGTGAGTGGGTAACTCGTTCGGGGTGTGTCGGTTTGCGCGTGGCAGTGAGGGATGATAAAGAAGGAAGAGTGTGTGCGTGCGTGGAAGAGATGCCGACGGAGGAAGCAAGGTAAGTGAGTCGGTAGTGGAAAATGATAGCTTACAGGAACAGTGTGTGGGTCCCATTCGACGTTTCAACCACTGGTTGTTGGGTCAGCCCAGCCCAACTTCTGAAATATAAAGTGTTTCGGAAATTGCTTTCTGGACCCCCTCATTTGCTTCCTGCACCCTTTCGTATTTTTAAAATATCAGAACTAATCTTAGATATGTTATTCCGAAATGAATATGGGATATAAAAATAATTTTCGGATTTGGTTTTCTTTTGGAATGCAAAAAGAAGTTCTGGAAAATATTTTTTACAATTCAAAAATGACTTATAAAAAATATTATTCAAAATATAAAATTAACTTTTCAACAAATCTTTTTCGAAAGTTAAATTTGCATTCCAAAAAATCCGAAATTTTTTCAACGTAAAAAAAGCACATAAACGAATACATTTTAATTACCAGATTGCAACTATACTAATATATACCTAAAATATACCATATTGCAAATATATCAATGTATACCAAAAATATAAAACGGATCTATACAATTAGAGATCTTTAATAATCAAAATATTGACCAACACTACTTAAAAAACTCATATTAAATATGATTTAATAGACTAATATTTGATGCAATGCACAAAACTTATATTTACAAAAAAATTAAGAGAATAAAATAAGATAGGTTTATTATAATTTAAGTCAACATATATCACAATATATAATAACTTTCATGATAATTTCAATACAACTCATCTAATGCATCCACATATGTCACAACGTGAAATAACTCCTATTTTAAAAAAAAAAATTAGTTCCCATGAACAAAAAATATGAGAAGATCAACCTTTACAGTAAAACAAACCACTTTTTAAAAGTTTTACCTAAAATCAGTTTAACAAATAATAGTCTCAAATATAATAATCTAAGACAAAAATATTTTAAAACAACAAATTTCATTTATTTAAACTACACAAATTTCATCTTATTAAGTTGTGATTTTTTAAGATTTTGTTGTTTCTTAGATTTTTTTTTATCTCTTATCTATTTCATCAATCTTCTTTGTTCATCTTTTGTCATTCATAATATAAATTATATTACGTTTCAAACTCAAAAATTAATAACATGTTTAACAATATACAACAATTATTTAGAATTCAAAATGTTGTGAACATAAAACATTGACATTCAAATAAATTATTTAAGGTTTTATGAAAACATAAATTATTTTTTCTTGCCGAAAATTCCTTAATTTAAGGAAAATTTCAAATCTAAAGAACTAAATAAAAGGATTCTAACATCACAATTGAATTGGAAAGATATTTGTTCTCAATTGAAGCCATTAAAATTGATGACAAAATTATAATAAAATTAGAAGAATTAGAGAAACTTTTAAGGTAAATAGAAATTATTCTATTTAAAAATTTAATAAAATAAAAATATTTATAACTTTTTAAATATTGCACGATTGATCAAATTTTAAAAAGTGTGAAAGTATGCAAGAAGAAAACTATAAAAAAAGATGACAGAAGATTATGTAAAAAGGAACGGAGAAAGAAGGAAAAGATAATAATGTGAGATTTGGAGTACGGTAACAAGACTTGATAGTTATTCTTTTTCTTTACAATAAATCCTAAAATATAGATTTAAAAATAACGTATTAATTAAATTTATATTCACCTTTAAAATGTATAATATTATATATCAAACGGATAATAATATAATACTGAATTGAGTACTTTAGCTACGTCGAACGAAAATAAGATTATATTTAAAATTGTGTATTCACATGTATAAATGTTGGGAGAATCCGAGAGGAAAACTTCAGGGAGATCTTACAAGAATGAGAACTGAATCAACATATAAGAGTTTGTGGATCTTCTTTCTTATATGTTGCTCAACTTTCTCATTCTTACCCAATATGGGACTTAGACTCACACTTGAATACATTACTCATGACTCCTCACTTGTACCACCGTTCACACACTTATATGGGACACGCCTAAAATCACCATCAGGAAGACTTTCGATACAGGGTCAAACTGTACTCGCCCAAGCCGCAAACCATCGGCTCTGATACCACCTTCAACCCAAAACCTTAAAGCGTTGGGTTTGTGGGTCTTTTTTCTTATATGTTGCTCAACTTTCTCATTCTTACCCAATGTGGGACTTAGACTCACATTTGAATACCTAACAATCTCCCCCTCAAGTGAGAGTCACTCCTCCACCACATTGATACACTCCCCCTCGAGTGGAAGCAATCTCAACCCGAGTACATTACTCATGACCCCTCACTTGTACCGCCGTTCACACACTTATACGGGACACGCTTGCCTGAAATCACCATCAGGAAGACTTTCGATACAGGGTCAAACTGTACTCGC
>Ga0099825_1010250_pt1 | contig 10336 bp, 3 predicted proteins | sample SiratroredBW_FD_76838 | JGI IMG/M metagenome (GOLD analysis project Ga0099825, IMG submission 76838) | Root nodule microbial communities of legume samples collected from California, USA - Siratro red BW | ecosystem: Host-associated > Plants > Roots > Nodule | place: USA: California | collected... | reverse complement strand
TTATTTATAAAATAATATACACATATTTTATTTTTTTTGTATTTTTTTATAAATAAATAAATAAAAAAAAAAATAAAAATATATATATATATATATATATATATATATATATATATATATATATATATATATATATTAATAGCCAACTTATTTTTCGATCACAAGCATCTATGATCTCATAATTTCATGTTTATTGTATGAAAATAATCATCACTTAACTTGCAAATAATATTTGCTTTTCATCTTTTTTATCAAAGTACTTTATTCATGTTCTACTAAGGTATCCTTAACTTACAGCACAATTTTAATTGAAATATTGTTAATTTAATCGAAGTGTGATCAACATAATAGGATTTGTTAATTCAAGTGTAGATGATTTGTTAATTCGAGTGTAGATAAGGTATTATTCGTGGAGTTTACATGAATACGAGAGTTATTTAGGATTAGAAAAACAAATTTGAAATTACATACACGTTAAAAGTTTTATATACACAAGGTAAGATTCAAATTCAAATCTTACACATATAGTTTACTACTAATTCAGATTAACTTACTAAATCAAATTAATTTAGTTGTCATAATATGATTATTAACATATTTTAATTTTATTATTACTATTTGTTAGATATTCAAGTGTGAGTCTAAGTTCCATATTGGATAAAAATGAGAAAGTTTAGCAACATATAAGAAAAAAGACCCGCAAATCCAATGTCTTAAGATTTTGGATTGAAGGTGGTGTCTTTCCCTTATATGTTGGCTCAATTCTCATCCTTGTGAGATCTTTCTAGTGTTGCCCCCTTGAATTTTCTCAACAAGTGATATCAGAGTAGTTGGTTTACAGTACGATTTAATCCTATACCAAAAGTCTAAGTCCCACATTGAGTGAGATCTCTCTAATTTTTAATCTAAACACTATTATTATTATTATTATTATTATTATAAGTTCTTATAACTATTATTATTATGATTTCTATAATTAATAATAATATTAATATTAACATTATTAATAATAATTTAAATATTTGAATTATATACAAATTTATTACCGATTAAATTTGTATGCAATGTTAGTTGTACATAAAATATAAATCAGTATATAATACTTAAATACACATTCGTATTTAATATCAATTTTACATACAAATTTAAATTTGTAAATAATATCATATATAATATTGATTTTTGTGTAAAATTTTATATATAATATGAACTTTATATATAGATTTCTTCCGTAATTAATCTTTTTAAATAATTCAGGATCTTTTTAGTACTTAATAAATTTGGGTCTATTTAGCACAAATAGTTAATAAATTATCCGCTACTTAAAAAAAACGAAAGGTGAAATACTATAGTTAAAAGTTATAAACAAATAATTGTTAGATTGACTTCTTTAATTAACGCTGATTGGTGAAATTAGTTCTCAAACCTGTTGAAAATATAAAATAAGATAAAAATACAAGTTTATATATTTTTTATTATAAATTATATTTTTGGTTTGTAAAAATCAATTACTGTGTATTTTATTGTTAAACTTTGTGAAATATATTTATTGTATTGGTATTATGCGACTGACAATAATTAGTTCAATTACTTAAAAAAATAATTACAAATAATCAACTGATGGGATCAATTTAATTCTTTTTAAAATATACTTTTCTAAAATATTCAGTGACAAATTTTACCACATGAAACCAATTAATTTTGATGATTTAAGGGGTAACTGAAAACAATGTGGCATTTACATTTTGTAGTCAAGAAAGGTACAAAAAGATGTTGAACATGATTCACAAATAGACATTAGGTGGTCAATAATGATATCATTAAATTACAAATGCTGTCTGGCTGGTTTCCACATTTCCATTTGTCCCTTTCCTTATTTTCGCAGAAAAAATAAACAGACTCAACACGTGACACATCGCGAGTTACACGTGTGAATTAAATATTTGAAAAGCTAAGCTGATTTTTAATTATTAACTTAAAAGGAAATTAAATTCATTTTATTAGATATTTTTAGATGTTTCAACTTTTCATTCTATTAGTGGCATTATATTTGGTTCCTTGTCTAAAGTCTCATGTCCAATCTCATGACAAATTTCCTATAAAAATGGTAAGTCAGGGTTTGTCACCGATATAATTATTCATAAATGGGTGATAGTTCCTGTTCGCAGTATAGTTACCAAAAAAATATATATTCTTAAATGTGACTTGCCTTTTCTATTTTTAAATAAATACAAAATATTTTATATTTTTAATAAAATAGAATGTGTAATATTTTTTTATTTATTTAAAGTTTAATTTGTAGTAAAATATATAACAATAATAATAAGTTAACAAATTTATTTTGTATTTTGTAAACATTTGCTTTTATATTCAAACAATGTTTTTATAACACGCTAATTATTAAAAAACAAATAATCATCATTTTATAAAACAAAGTGAGTACTTATTTAAAAAAAAAAAAATGTGTCATATACCGCCGAAAACTAAATGCAATTTTCCATTAATTAATACCACACTTTTCATGACATGTACCATTTAATCACATTTTTTTCATACGTTTAACATTTAAAAGTTTATAATACTATATTTTCTAAATATAATACATTAAATTAGTATTTTATTTTTTTAATATTATATAATTAACTATTAGAAGAAAATTTTAAAAAACTAAAAAAGATAAGTCATCTTATCTATCTTTACTTGATTAGTAGAAGGAAGAAATAGAAAAGATCTATCAATAAAAAAAGGATATAAGAGTCAGAAAGAGAAATAAAAGTAAAGATATTATAAAAGAAAGTCAGGGTAAATAAGTAACATTATAATGAATCGTATATAATTATTAGGACAAAAGAACAATACATCTATTGTTTTATTTAATTATTTATTTTGTAATGATCTCTCTAAAGTCAATGATAAATAAATAAAATTATAATGAGTCATATATAATTATTAGGATAAAAGAATAATACATCTACTATTTTATTTATTTATTTTATAATGATCTCTCCTGTTTTTAATTTTAGGATCATTTTATTTATTTATTTATTTATTTTATAATTATTTATGTTTAGTAAGATTTTCCTAATTCTATTTTATTTATTTATAATTTAATTGAGATGCTATGTTAAATAAGTTTGTAATATTAAATACAAGATCTAATAGTAGCATTACTTCACTTATTGTCTAAATTATACAAATAAAAATATTAAGAGGTGAGGAACTATTAACTTATTAAGTGAATGCTTGTAAATCAAAACAACTTATAATTAACCAAATATTAATATATAATATAAGTTTTCTATAAGACATCTATATGTTATCATAATTTATTTGAGCTAAAGGGTGTAAACTCGTTGTTTTGTGAAATTGAATTTGATTTATTCAAATAAATTGAAATTATGAATTAGCGCTTGCCAATAGTATTATACTTTGTTGGGTTGCCTTGTGATTTCTCCTTTTGAAAATATTGATTTGTAAACATTTTGTTAGATAGTTTATATAAATAAACTTTGTAAATGTACATATATAATTGTATTTTGATGTATAATTAACTTGTAGGGTTACAAGTGATAATTTAGTTATTTATATGTAACTCCATGACTCTTTTTTTTTTTCATTATTTAAACTAAACTAAAATTTTTAAATATAAAATATTATTTTTAGTTTTTTATGACCCTTTTGTTTAGAATTCAAAACTATTTAGTCTCTCACTTTTAAACATATTGCCATTACCGAAATTGAAGAAGGAAGTGAACAAATATACGTATGCGCTCGAGGACTTTACTTCTCGAGCTTAATAGAAGAATACCAACAATTTTGAGTTATTAAAGAAAAACTCTTTCAAAAAGTTAAGTATTTGGTACTGCAAATATTAAACTAAAACTTTCAGTATTTATCTATACACTTGTGTGATATATTGGAGAATGCAAGAAAAAAATGTGAATATAACAGAAAAGTTACAAGGGTTAAAATGAATTATAGATTAAAGAACATCTTTTTTTTTTCTTGTGCACTGAAAGTAAGAATTCAATCAGAAAAAAGGATGGTCCAAACTTGAACGTCAGAAGTCAGAACAGGTAAGCCAAACACGAATAGCAGTGAACGAAATCGCGTTATTTCCCATATCACACAAACAACACTGCCTTATAATTCCGCCTTAAACTGCAACCAACAAACATCCCCTTGTCTAAGAAAAAACAACATGCAATGTAACTACTCATTCTACCCACACAACTTTATCACACCCAATCTTAAGGTTGTTACAAACTCCTTTCTCCTAAATCTTTATGCTGCTTTTTTCCCTCTGCTGGAAAACCAACTCTCAGCTTATACTTACAAGTAATTACAACCTCTAACATTATTATTTAATAACTTTGGTTATATAGTAAGAAATTACCAAACTATTTTAAATTAATTTTTATGTAATATGCATTTTTTAATAGATATTGTAATATCTCCAAATATAATTTTGTAATATATATAAATATTGTTCTTACATTTATATATTCTTTATGTAGTTGAAAATAAATAAAATGAAATAAAAATAAACTAACAAGTCAATAAAAAATATATTATAATTTTTTAAATATATTTAGTAATCGTATTGGTTTATTCATATCATAATTACAACTTACCTAAGACACACTCTGTTGAGTATTTTCTTTGGTAAAGACTTATCTCATTTATAATTATATATTTGGTCATCAAGTTACTCCTCAACTCTAATCGCATTTATCATCATAGATATTATTATGGTAGTTTCTAACACATTGAATCTTAAGAATTGTCACACTTAGATAGTATAAATATCTATAAACTTTTCATTGTCTAATATCTTTTTATATGATTTAAGTTATTAGTAAAAATATGAATATATCCGTTATCTGTTTTTCGTAATTCAAAGTATATCACATGTTTTGTCATTTTATTTACCAAATTATTTTTATTAATATACATACACAATTTCACTGTATAAGCATACATTCTCGAATTTTTTTTTACTTAAATTAGGATTTACCATTCTATAAATAAGACTTGTTACTTGTCTGACACACTATTTCAATTTATAAATTTCTAAAAATTAATTAAACTATAATTTCATTTTTCGTTAATTTTAAGCTTTATTATCTACTACTACATAAATAATTTATATTTTAATTTACATATTTAATATTTTAAAATACTATGTACACCAATTAAAGTAATAGCATTTACATTTTTTTTATGGAGAAATATATCTTGCAATAATTATATTTAATTTTTTTGTCACCAATAAAGAATTAAAAATTGTAAAAGATAATGAAATTACCCCAATCTATATACAAACAAAACAAAAAACAAAACAGAATAATCTGTACTAAATGATATTGATATATAACTATTATAAAAAAAATCCCTCTATCCCTTAAAAAAAAATATAAAGCAGCCACACCAAATCCTGTTTAGGACCATAGAGTTTGTATTTATAGGAAAAAACGACATCAAAAAGTAAAATACACTGACACAATACTCATGTTATACAAAAGCAAAAGGTATTCTGTAACACCTTGATTCTGTACCAACAAAACTTTCTGTTTAAGGATTCCTGCCATAACATATCATGCACCAATAAAAAAAGTAGATCATATATAAGTCCTACCAACATTATATTAACATATAAATACAAGTTATTAGATCAATGCACCAATCAAAATAAAAAAAAAAAGTAGCATTCTTATATTTTACTTTTATTATCACTCATGGTTTCAATTGTATAGCATAAAACATCTCCTAAATATCACACACTCTATATTGAAAATAATATTATTTTCTTTGTTTCCATATATACCAGACATTGATCATCCATACACCTATAGTATAGTATATTATTCTACTATTCATATTGATCCTACCGTGATATCTTAGAAAATGACCACTAGGCACACAAATACACAGATTCCAAATACTACACAGATTCCAAATACTACTAGTAGAGTTGTAGGTGAAGAAATAGGTGACTAACATTATCTTCACATAAATTACATAAAATACTCACATTTAAAATTCCTAAGCCTTTTAATCTTCATAACCACCTACAATCTCCTTTAATAATATTACTGAATTACCTTTCCACTCTCACTTATCATTTTTTTCTAATCATTTTTTTCCTTACTAATTTCACACCTATGATTATATTTGATTAAATGTAAATTAATATAATATACAAAGAGCAAATTTTTTTCCTTACTAATTTCACACCTATGATTATATTTGATTAAATGTAAATTAATATAATATACAAAGAGCAATTTCCAAATAACTCATTTTAAAGTTTCTTGAAATGGTACATGATTTTTTTTTTAAATATAATTTTTATAAGGCTATACGGGTAATATTTTTAAATAATTTACAGCTAGTTTAATTAATATATAACATAGTTTATGTAATATTTTAAAATAATTAAACAAGTAAATGTAAGAATAAAAGAAGACTGACATTTAATGAAACTGGAAAAATATGAATGTAATGTATTTCCTCAAATATTAAACATGTTTTGAGTGAACTTCTTTATAAGCATTTATAAGAATAAAGAAGAAAAATTAAAATTAACTTTTATTATAAATTATAAGTAATTGTACACAAACTAACATAATTATTTAAATTTTTATTTTTGATTGATAGATAGCGAACAGAAAATAAGTAAAGAGAATAAAAAAAAAACAACATTTTTCCAGGTTTAGTTTCGTAAGAAAGTAATATAAAGAATCTTAAAAATGTATCTATCTCCTCTTAATACATATTAATATACTCAATTATGATGTTTAATCAAATTAATCAAGTCGAGTTCAACTATTCATTAATAACAAATAACATATTTTAGAAAATTATTACTGTTGTTATTAGTAAAAAATTGGCTTAAATTTTTTTTGATTAATCTGATCATACTCACTAGTTTTGTCTATTAATGTATTAGGGGGGGACACAAAGATTAATCTCGTAGAGATTCTTCATATTCTAAATTAGAAACTGTTATTTTTTTCTTTTCTTTTTCCCTAATTTTATTCAATTTTTATTTTTGGACTCATGAAATGCAAACCTCTTTCATAGACCAATTTCCAAGGATTATGCACGACGTGATTTGAGTTTCATTTAACAATTATCAAATTCAAATTCCCTCTTTTTCCTTTAAACTCAAATGTGTTAAATCATGATTAAGATCTACATTGTTGTGAAATTGAATTAGGCAATAGCTTAACTTGATAAATATTAACAAATTAATTCGAATGATATTTCAGTTTAGTTTGTAAAATCAGGTTGATTTTAGCGTTTGATTGAATTGTATGACTGTACCAATTATAGTTCAATTTCAAACTTGAACCTTAATTTATTGTGATAATTCGTAATACCAAATTCAATGGATTTTTGTAGGTTGATATTTTTCATAATCGTTTGTGCTTTAATTGAATTTGTCTAAAATATCCTTAAAAACAATTTTGATAATTTTGAATTCAATGGATTTGCGTATACGTGAAATATGACCTATATTATTCCCTATGTTGCAAATTTTAAGGGAAGATAAAAAGATATTGATAATGATTTGACAAGGTTATCGTTTAACATATAAATTTAACTTTTTATTATTTTAACAATTATATGTATATTCTTATTTTTATATTAGTATCATGTTTTTCTATTTAATTTAAAAAATCAAATATTATTAGTGATTACAAGAATTTGGTATTAAAATCTGAATGAATTAAAATAATATCCAGGAACAAATTTATTTAAAATTCGTAAAAAATGTATAAATTTTATTTTTTTACTTTTCTTTACTTTTATTTAGTTGATATATGGTAGGTAATTTTTGCATACACCAATTATATTTGTAAAGAAAAAAAATTATTTTAAAAAAAATCAACTTTAAGTGTTACCATATGTATGCTTAAAGTTGTTCTATTTTTATAGGAGTCTTGAATATTCTTTTTCACAGAAGAAAGTTTGTCGGAAATATAACTAAAAAAATAATCTTAAAAGGTTAATTTCTAAAATTAAAGAAATCATGAACCTAAGTTACTCATTTAAAATTTCAAAAAAAAAAAAGTAAAAGAAAATAAGCTCCCTGAATAATAATAATAACATTATATTTGCATAATTACATTACTATTATATTGCCCAATCAAGCTTACATTCTTTAAATATTTTAGATCGAAGAAAAAAAAAAAAGACGCCACAAAAGTAAAGTATACATTTTACTCAACTAAGATGAATAAAATAAAATTTGATTTCAAATATTGATGCCAGTTAGATATATAGATAGCATATTTAAGTGGACATCGAGATTAATGAGATATTTATTTTTCCTTTTAATGTAAGCATTAACACATGTACTTTTAAATATTATTTAAACAAACTTCTTCATAAGTCTTTTTAAGATAAACAAAATAAAGTAGTTTGTGGAAAAGCTAAGTTATAAAAAAATACTTTTAATTCATGTCTAAGTTAATTTCATTATAAATAATTTTTAGTATTTAAAATACTTATAATTTTTTTTATCAATTATACCTTTTATTTTATTCTCATTTTTATTATCGTTGTAAAAACAATATATCTGTCACATCATTCATGACCAATTTGGGTAGAAGTCATTTTTCTTAAAAGCATTAATTATTTTGAAAACAAGTTTACACATAGTACAGTTAGAGAAGATTGCTTAACTACTATGAGACTATGGAAATCACTCTTCTCATTTATTTTAACCTAACTGACCTAACCAAAGTAATGTTCAAATTGGACATGTACATTCTGACACAGTCAATACTATTAAGCTTAATCATCACTCACTGCATCTTCTATTTCTATTATCTACTCTTTAATGTTTCAAAAGGTGCAACTTCAATATCTATAATCTTATTAATTAGGAACACAAGTAAGGTTGTTGTATTCATCAATGCAGTTACAAATAAAATCATACATTAAAGAGAATTCAAATCAATCATGAACATTTGCTCAATTTGGTATGGCATGATCTATCTTGCTAAATATTTTATTATACTCTTTTAGCATCTCTATCAATTCAAAATTAAATGAGATAATCAACTATTATTCAGTAAGTAAAACCACATTCATTGAAGAAGAATAGAAGAGAAAAGATAATGCTTATAAAATGTCAACTAGGTGCACACAAATTAGAATTCCAAATTATAATATTTAAACCCCTTGAATTGAAGCATTCTCTAGTTTTCCAGCGGAGAAACTTCAAAGAAAAAAAAATGTATTGATATTGAGAACCTATAATGTGTTTATCTCACCTAATTTTTTTTAATCTAACCTTAAAAGATATCTTTAGTCTATGATACTATGCCTAACCACTCAATTGTCTAAATTCATTAATTTAGTATTTAATGCAAGTACTTTTTTAAAACTTTAAAAGTATATAAAAAAACAAAGAAAATCAAATATCTACAACTCCAATCATAAACAAAATAATAAAGTAAGGTTATAATAGATCAAATACTGCAGTTTTAGGAAGGTAACTCTGACAAGGATTAGCGTGTTAATTTAAAAAAATTATCATACACTCAGGCTAAAAGCAAGAAGGGGAGTAAAGACTGTACTAACTTTCTTTTTTCTGTTTATGATTTATTTATAGAATAAAACTCATTAAATTTGACTTATTCGTACTTATTTTCAGTAGTTTGATGGAATTTTAAATTCGACCTTTATTGTCTTTATTAATACAATATATATAAAAAGGACGTGTGATAAGAAAATAACAATAAAACATATTAAAAATAAAGTTTTTTATTAAAAATATAAATACGTTTAAAATCATTTTATGTAGCTGAAACTATTTAATACAATGTATCTAATATTTTAGCATCATGTGTTTGTTCCACACAAAATTTCTTAATAAAAAGATTCATTTTGTATGTGGGTTTCCTAATTGGGTTGGATCGGCCCATGTTCTTTTAAGATATCGAATTAGACAAATTCTTCCTCCACCCCCATACACTCTTCCTGCACCCCTATATAATTTTTTTCCATGACTGCCCTTCATGAAATTACATAAATACCCTCTCCTTCGTTTTTTGAAATTGTGAACCGGATGGGGGTGCATCCGGTTCTCATTTTAAAAAAAAAAATACAAACCGGACGACTCCATTCGGTTCTCAACCCAGCAGATCGGAAAATCTTCAAATTCGCCGTCGACAGTCCCCCAAATCCCAAATCAACCACTCTAATCATCAATATCACCTACTAATTGCTAATAAACATCACAAATTGGTTACCTAATGCTTCTATGAAGGATTAATTGAAAGATTTTTAATAACGAAGGAACGGAAGTCGCGAATGGCTT
>Ga0099825_1010249_pt1 | contig 10339 bp, 4 predicted proteins | sample SiratroredBW_FD_76838 | JGI IMG/M metagenome (GOLD analysis project Ga0099825, IMG submission 76838) | Root nodule microbial communities of legume samples collected from California, USA - Siratro red BW | ecosystem: Host-associated > Plants > Roots > Nodule | place: USA: California | collected... | reverse complement strand
CATCTATAGATTGCATTCTAAGGTTCTTCAAAGAACTTGTATTCTCATTTTGAAAAGAATCAAAAAGAGTTCAATTCACCCCCCCCCCCCCTCTTGAACTTAGGCCAAATACTTACTTTAACAGACATCAAATTTACTTTGGTCCTATTTGTTTAAATATTCCACTAATGTACCTATATTAAAATAATAACAAACAATAAAAATTAAAATTTATAAAAACAAGCTAACACGTGTTATTTGATTAAGATATGATACTTAAATTTTAATTATTGAGTTTTGTTATCATTTGTTTTTCTCTTATGTATTTAAATTATGTTGTATACCAATTTTATAGGATAATCTGTTTTCTCAATAATGGATCAATTTTTTTCGTAACTTAAGAGAAAAATTAAACTCTTTTGTTGTTACTTTTTCCTCTGTTCATTTTTATTTTTTCCTTTCTTCTTCATTTGTTATGGTTGATCCTCTAAAGGATCTTTGTCAATATCTCAATATCTTATTTTCTTACACTATTTAATGGTCTTGAGTTTGTTCTCACGTTTCAATCCCTCAATCATAAAGACTACATCACTCGGAGTAGAGCAATGCAAGTGACTTTTTATCTCTTAAGAATAGATTGACGTTTGTTGATCGAACCTTTCGTTAATCGTCTCCTATTCGTGACATCTTTATTGTGTTTTCTCATGTAAATAACCACTACGGAAAAAAAAGCTATTTAGAGATCAATTTTTAGCTATTAAATAAAATGATTGCTAATTGTGACAAAAATAATCATCAAATTAGGTTTTGGTTACTAAATAACAACAAAATAATTAAAAGTAATGATTGGATTTAGTGATCAATTAAGTCAAGATAATTTATATCTAACACTAGCTATCATGGTTTTAGCCACTTATATTATTAGATTTTAAATTAGTCTTAAATTAGTCTGTAATTTCAAATTGAAAGATCTACAAGACTTATAATTATTTTTTGGTCTAAAATTCTCAAAATCTCGAGCAAGTATTTTCATGTGTCAAAGGCATTATACTTTACTCTTCTTGAAAATTGTGGTATGATGGCCGCAAGCTCTCAAGTATAACTATTCTTATGGAACCCAACTTAAAAAAACATGCAAATTTTCGAACACTTATTACCTGATATAATAACTTATAGAAAGCTTATTATGGTTCTAGTATCTCACTATTCAAACTTGATATCTGTTATACTATACATGAGTTATGCCAATTTGTTTCTAATCTCCATCCTAAACACCTTAATGCAGCTTACACCCTTTTATGTTATTTTAAAACACACTGTTGGTCAAGGTATTCTTTTCAAATCTAGTTCTGACAACAAAATACATGTCTATGTTGATGCTAATTGGGGATCATGCTTGATAGTAGAAGATCCACAACTGGTTTTTATATCTTCTTATGGAACTCTTTAATTTTTTAGAAACCAAAATCTACAGCTAAGACAAAATAAAGGTTGTTGACGACTTCTATTTCCACGACAATTAATTAAAAAAATTATTAGTTGAATTCAATATTTCAACATCTTATTTTAATGTTTTTTGTGATAACAAAGTTACTGTTCATATTGCTATTAATTCTAGTTATCATAAAAGAATCAAACGTTTTGAAATTGACTTGCACTACATCTGAAAACAAGTTGACAAAATTGCACTCAAATTGTTTCATGTAAGAAAACGTAGTTGGCCGACATCTTTACAAATTTTTTATCGAAGTATTTACCTTAATATTATAATCAAGTTGAGAATAAAAAATATTTTTCTCCCATCTTGAGGGGTATTAGGTTGTGTTATCGTTTTTTTTTTCTCTTTTATATTTCTATATAGTTATAAAACTTTGGTGTATATCACTTTCATATGATACTTTTTTTCATATGGTGTTTTTTTTTTAATAATATGATATTAGTTTTGTTCTCTTTATTTCTTTTATTATGATATTCTAATACTAATCAAGAGATACGTTATGATTCCTTGCCATGCATACAAAAATCAAAACAATTATTCAATCTTAAAAGAAATGTACCAAATCAAAAATCTGCATCGTAAAATTCTACAAAGTTCATCTAATCATAATTTTAAAATAAAATTAGCTAAAAATATAGAAAAATTGATCATGGTAAATTCTTTGAAACATGAAATACATTTTTCAATGATCAGTCCTCAAGGAAAAAGGCCAAGAATATCCTAAAAATAGTGAGTAAAATAATATTTTATTTTGCTAGCGTATTCTACCTTCAATGGATTGCACAAATTTTTTTTAGCAATTCGAAATGTGCCCATTTCCTAATTTAATTATCCAAAGTTAATTAGATACAATAAATTGTCCTAATTTAATTAATGATTCCTTTCACGAACACGATAATATACTTGAGTAGATCAATCTCCACTTCCGTAGATATTAAACCTAATCAAATCCATTGCTAATGAAAATTTCCAAAAGGCTTTAACCAATCTCATTGTTTAATTTTTGAGTTTTTTAATATCAAAATTATTCTTCCCTTAACATATTAGATCATATCATATCAATAAAAAAAAAAAAAAAAAAATTTATAAAAAAAAAAAAAATATAAAAATAAAAAAAAAAAAAAAAAAAAAAAAAAAAAAAAAAAGCTCTTTACATAAAAAAAATCATTTAAAGTTGAAAAAAAAAAATCAACATTAACATGCAAATGCAAATTAATTCCTCTTTGGACTCTCCTAGTTCCTAGAAACAATAAAATACTCACTCACTGTAAGTTTACATCCCAAACCACGATATTACTCATGAAAATAATCCGAAAAAAAAGAGTTAAAAGAGTAATAGTGAAAATTCCAGGGAGAACTCCAAAATCTTAAAAATCGTTAGCCTTTGTTAGATTTTCAGCATTTTCTTTGATCATGCTCTCCATTGCGTTCTTAATCTCTAATTCTCTTTATTTATTTTTATTTATAAACTCTACTTAAATTTAGAAATATTTGTGCAATGTAAAGGAATTAATTTTGTTGTATATATAGGGGTCCACATTTGAAGATAAAAATGAAGCATGATAAGATGAATTTCATTACATTTTGTTCATTCTTCCTACTTTAATCCCATTTTTTTTCATTAATTATATTTTTGAATTTACTCTTCCCATTTTTTTTAGAACTTGTTATGATTATTTGGATAAGAAAGTTTGAGAAATGGTCCATGTTGATAGCAAGTCACAGTCACTCTAGTTGTCTTAATTACAACATCGCATGTGTCCAAAATTTTTTGTCCGTTCCGTTCCTTACAAAATAATACAAAATAAATGTACTTTCTGGACTTTTTCTTCTCTATTTTTCTTTTGCAAAATAAGAACTTAACAAATTAAATACTTGCCCTATGTCATAAATATTAAAAGGTATTTTTTTATAATTTATATTATTGTGTAAAATTAAGTAAATTAATTTGATCTATTTAATAAGAAAACTTAAACACACGTATCTACAAAATTTTATTTGGTGACCAAAATCATATTTTTTGACAAAAAAAAAATTAAAGTCTTTTTATATAAAGTGCGTATGCTTTCCACTAATCAAATAAGTTTTTGACAAATAAAAGTTTTTCTGTAAATTCTATTTTTAATCCATATATTTGAAAGAGGGATGCTACTTTGATGACTCATAATTAAAAATTAGAATTAAATTTTAATTATTTATATATTATCTTATTGACCCTGAATAATATAATTATAAATTATTTTTCACTAATTCTTCTTATTAGAGGATTTTTCAAATAGTGATGATTGTGAAAAATATCTTTTCTTTATGTGAAAACTCTTATATTTTAAAAGGAAACTTTGATATGCTTTCATCTAAGTTTAGACGTTCTTTCAAAATTTGTGTTTTCAGCAAACATTGGCACGTGCAACAAAAGCAAAATGCATTGAAAACTTATCACAACTCACCAAATAAGATTAATAAATATGGTTGATTTTTTTTTTCATTTTAAAAAAGTCACCTTTTTTTTGTAGAAGAACCGATGGAATATATTATAAAAAAATTCTATTCAAATATTCTAACTAACGTAACATGATGATGAGAGTTTTAAATTTAAAATTTGAACTTTATATAATAAATACTCTATTTCTTAAGAATAAAAACATGTTTCAATATATAATTAATTAATTTTTTAAATTATAAAATAGAATATAAAAGTATAAAAGTATAGGTTTTATAAAACTAATCGAGCGAAACTTGCAAAAAGCTTAAAAAATATTACGAGATTTACTTAAAATAAAATAAAATTTTAACTAAAAAATTTTGTAAGACTTTTACTTTGAAAATATAAGCTCATAATGTGTATATAGCATATTGGTATAAAGCACATATTTTATTTTAAAAACGAAAGTCTAATATAACTAGGTTTAATCTAATGAATTAGATTAATTTGAAAAAACCATTTAATCTATTTAATAAGAAAATTTAAAACACCGAGCTAAGGTGACGTGCCTTTTGGGCCTTATTGCCATATGCTTTAATTTTTTGTTAGATTAGAAACTATTTAAAGACTGGTGGTAACCATAGTCCTCTTCTTTAGAAAAAACAAAAACAAAAATAAAAACTATAATCTTTTTGGTCTTTGAAAGAAAGGTGCCAAGCAAATTTGGAGAAAAAATATGTGAGGGTCTATATTCTTTATTGTTTTCCCTTTAAAATAAATATATATTGTCATTTATAATTATTAGTAAAAACTAAAAAACAAGCACAAAAAATTGTTTGTTACAAATAAAAATTTACGTTCAAATCTTTAAACTATTTTAAAAGAGATAACTTTATTCATAAAAAAAATTTAAAATTATTGACAAAAAAATATTGACGGATTTTAATTCGTTAATAAAATTTTCTTATCAATAAATTTTAGCGATGAAAAATTTAAAATTTCTATAATTAATTTGATGACAGATTTACTAATAAAAAAATTTTACTGTTGACAGACTAACTATTAATTTACCGACATTAATTTAATTTTAGTTTACCAATAGATTTATTCTGTTAGTAAATAGTCTAACAAATTAATAATAATTACATTTTCATAATTATAATATAATACAAAATCTTCTCTAGTCTAATGGTTATATGTTTTTTCAATTTACCTATCTATAAATCATCTTTTCTTTTGTAGTGATTAAGTGTTATATAAACAACAAATTATAAAATATAATTAGATTTAGTTTATAATGCAAAAGCTTTTTATTTGTCAATAGATAGTAAAATTTTAGTGTTTCATTTGTCACACAATGCAACACTGTGTTGTTTCTTTCTACATTTGATAAGCAATATATTTGCTTAGAGGAAGCATGCATAGTCTTAAGCTAACATAATATTTCACGAATATTTTTATGATTATTATATGGTTTCATATGTTCGACCATTAAAATTCATAATATGTGCATGTTGTGTCAATCTTGGAAAGGTCTATCTTACTAATATGACTCTGTGTTTTACACGATTTCAAATAAATGCATTTTAACCAAGGAGATCTAGGTATCAAAATGTTGTCTAAAGAAGAAAAAGAAAACACTTAATAGATGCATGAAATGCATTTAATGCTTCTTCTATGTCCAAGCTCCTCAAACACAAGAAAACGTTAAAAAAAATCAAGATGTTATACAATTAGAAAATGATTTACAATGACTTTTCTTCAACGCTTATATAAAGTTATCCCATAGGAGAAGAATAGAAAGAATAAGAGTCATTGTTTGCTAGTGCTAAAATGTTGTCAAAAATCTTTATATGTCATAGTAGTTCATTTAGCAATTTCTTGAGACACTACCCCTCTAGTGAGCAATCTCATGATCTTTTGATTACACCTTAAATAATTTATTTGTCTTAACCAAAAGTGATTGTGTTAAACAATACTCAATTTTTATCCAAAAGTGACTAAGTGTTAAAAAATACTTGACAGATTAATCAGAAGTAACTTTGTTCTAAAACAATACTTGTTTGAGTCAGCCAAAAGTAACTATGAGTTGAAACAATACTCGTATTGTATCTTGCAGAATTAGTCTACTTAGTAAAACTAGATCATTTGTTAGAAGTAGTATACGCTATCAAATGAACTAGTATAAAAATATATTGAGTTATTTCTTTCTTCTCTATTTTGTTTATAATGCACATTATTATACCTGTACTAACTTAAGAAGGAGAAGTTTTCAAACTCAGTCTTTGAAAAGATTTTTAACAGATAATCTATAAGTAGAAAATTATTGTCTAAACACATATTTTCAGAAGATATATGCAAAAATTGCAAAAAATAAAAAATAAAAAAAATAAAACACAATTCAACCATTTCTTCTTGTGTTTTATCTATTTTTCACAATTGGTATCAAAGCTCGACCTTTTAAAGGATTGAGTGTCTTACCACAACTACAGAAAAAGATCCAACATTGCAAGCATGGAACCATATTTTCTAGCAAAAGAAGCTTCACTCTCTAGGCATCTTACGTTTTTGGAAGAAAAATTTTCGTACTGGAAAAATGGAATGAAGATGTACATGTAGTTCACACATTATCAACTATAGGAGATGATTATCTGTGATGATATAGAGATCTCATTCCTAGAATAATACTGAGAAGAAAAAGAGTTCAATCAGACACAATTGAACAATAATCAGACACAATTGAACAATAAAATAAGATACACTCTCATATGTAGTTCATCTAAATCTAAAAATGAATATATACACCCTCATATGTACCTTATCTAAATCTAAAAATGAGTATAAGAAAGTTTGCAGGTTAAAGAGAACAAAAAAAATTGGGATTCCATCATCATCCACTACAACTATAATAAAAACGTGCAATTGAGAAAAGTTGTAAACCTCACACACCAATACGAATCTTTCACTGTAAAAGAAGGTGAAAGTGTTGATCACATTCTTAGAAGCTATTCACGCAAACATTTAACTTCTCAAAATAATCAAAATCTGAAAAAAAATTAAAATTAATCAAAACAAAAATTAGTTTTGAATAACCTCTCACAAAACTGTTTTCTTAAAAAAGCATAAATTAACGTATGGTCTTTTATAAAGATAAATCTCTGAAAAGTAATTTATAAAATTATTTTATATCAGAACCACTTTTTTTACCACATAGCAGACAGGCCATTGTATATGAAATAATTGATTTCACAAAGTGTTCTTTAACTGAAGTAGCACAAATGGCTTGTTCTATGTCTAGTTTGATCATCCTTGTCTTATTTAAACTTTACCTCATATTCCCCAAGTGACTTGTATTTAAATTATAATATCTGTGGATAAGATAAGTGAATGACAAAGACAAATTCACCAAATGGCAGCAGTTAGTGAATGTTACCCTGGTGATGCCAAAATAAACCTAAGTCCTATCAATGGGGAGCATATGTTTACTACTGAGAGCCACAGAATGTAAAATTTCACTCAGTGGTCCCTCCCTTAAGGCTGTCTCAAGTACTTTGGTACAACACCATCAAACAAGACACCAAGACTTCTGCCACAGCTTAACACCAATATGGAAATGTGGTCCATGACGCTCAAAACTAACAAATGTCAGACATTACGTTACTTTACTACTGCTAAAATCCTGTGCTTCTGTAATGACACCAAAATGTAGTTTGTTCTTTTCTCCCTCAATTTGTCCTTCGATTTGCTTATTTTGGTTTGAAAATTAACAATATGCTTCAACTCATTGAAGGGTTGGCTTTGATTTTAATCTTTCTCATAGATACATTCATCTTCTAGTGTTAATAATGTGAATAACAGAAGAATCTGCTACTTTTGTTAGGTAGTATAGTATTATGGTATATTTTGTAATAATTATAGTAAGAAGGTCTTATATCAGCTACATGAATTTTACGATGTGAATGTCACAGTTAAAAATCAAAGTTTCAAGAATACTATTTATCATAATATACTATTTATAAGATGCTGCTAACAATTTCATTATTTTGGCCTCATTTTTGTCTTTTTCATTACTGCTGGTCACATTAATAAGACTACAGTTGCAATAATGTTGGCGAATTTTTATGCACTGTTAGTATTTGAACTATATATGCTACTCTAGTATTGTGTTTATATATGCGTCAAAAACTCTTCTGCAAAAAAAACGAACATTGGCAGCAGCAGATTTTGTCTTCTCTTGATTTGCTGATGGGGTGAACATGGCTATTGAAAAGATGAACAGCACTTTTAGATGGACATTTGCTCTATAATGAGCACCTGGTAGCATAAAAGAACATGTACGTAAGATTTGTCATTTCAATGCGCAATATAAGCTGACAGATCAAGATTATTATGTCTCCAGCTTGTTCTTCATGAAGTGACTATATTGGAACCCCTTTTGATGAATGACGAAACTATGTAAGACTCCAACGATCTAACTTCTTACTAGCTTGACAATACCTAACACTACAAAAAAGTGCACCTGAGAAAATAGTAACACTGATTCACACAAAACATAATGCTAGACAGTATAAACTTGAAAATAACAAATGTTGTTGAACTCGAAGTCAAGTAGGTAATTCTTCATAAAAAATTATAGACATGTTTTTTAAGTGTAAGAGTCTAATATATAGAACAAATGAGAGGGAAAAACATAAATATAATCATATGAAATACTTACTCGACAATGTTTTCTTGCAGAAAGTGCAGTTTATGAAACATACTTGCTAATGTATTGTTCATGATAGTCTAGTTACTGTGGCATTGATGACAAACTCCACTTATACTCCATTAATTAGAATGACCAGTTAGATGCATAAATTATTTGCATGATCAAGTTTAAATTTCTTTTTTATTATATTGAATGGAAGCAGAAAAAAAAAATCCTTCTTACAAAACAAGTTAAAGTTTAAATGTATTACAATCGAGAAATATAAAATATTTTGATGAGTATATTTATACAGTACACAAAAAAAAAGTTTATTTAGAAACTAATTTTTAGTTATTAAATTAAAATAATCACTAAATTAGGCTTTGGTTGTTAAATAACCACAAAATAAAACTAATGATAACAAAATTTTAGTCATTTATATCATTAGATTCTAAATTAGTCTCTAATTAAATTATCTTGACTAATTTAGTAAGATAATGATATAAGTAGTTAAAACTTTGATAGTTAATGTTATATTCCAATTATCTTGACTTAATTAGTTAATAAATCCAATCATTACTTTAATTATTTTGATTACAATTAACAACAATTTTATTTGGTAACTAAAAATTAGTTTCTAAATAATTTTTTTCTTATAGTGATAATTTTACTCGATCTTAAATTTTTAAATGCACAATTTACAATACACTTTTAAAATATACAAAGACAAAAAGTAAATTAAAATAAGATTATTTATGAAAATCAATATTCATAAATTTGTAAGAGTTTACTTACTATAAAAACAAATATTTAAAAAACTATTAATGACATATGTAAATAGAACAGCTCCGTACTAAAGCATAGAAACCACATAAACAAGATCAAACTTCATGAATGATTAAATCATACATAAAATTCACAGATGAAGATATCAATTTTAAAGTGAAAATATTTCTAAATGAAGTTAAATTTTCAAATTATCATGAGCCCTAGTCAAATACTACCCTTATAAGGTTAATGGAACCAAAATTACATGATTCTGAATTCAAGAATATACACAAATTTACTCGAAATTATTTGAAATAGTTCAACGAGAAGTTGACTTATTTTTTTCTAACTAAAATTATAAGCTTATAATTGTAACTAAAATTGTAAGTTTTGCTCTTCGTTTTATTCTTTATAACTTTCCTATCGTTTTGTTCACGCTTAAATCCCACTTTTGTGATCCATCAACTAGCAGCGATAAATTTGCAAACTCCGTTTCAGTGTAATCTAAACATCCAATAATTTTAAGAGAATTTTTAATAATGCAAATGTCTTCATGGTTGTCTTTATTCTGATACAACATCTGATTTTATTTTTCTTCCCATTGAAGCAAGCATGCATGGCATAAAAACCTTTTTTTTAGAATAAACTCTGTATTTTCTACAGAATACAGTTGCATATAACAAAATGTTAATTTACTGATATAGGAGAAGCGAAGAGAAGAACACGGTAGAAGGGAGAAGAAAAACAAATCATAAACAGTAACTTCAAAAATTAGAACCAACAAAACAACGAAAAAGCTTAAAAAATGTTCTCCTTCCCCTACCAACCAGTGCCAACAGATGATTAGCGTAACAGTTTTGTTGGAGACTGCTTCTTCCTGCACCTCCATATCATCTTCCTGCACCTCCATAATTTTCAAAATTCCAATAATAGACATGAGGAAATTACAAATTTAACCCTGCTGCTATAAAAGAAGGTTTTCCAT
>Ga0099825_1010248_pt1 | contig 10341 bp, 10 predicted proteins | sample SiratroredBW_FD_76838 | JGI IMG/M metagenome (GOLD analysis project Ga0099825, IMG submission 76838) | Root nodule microbial communities of legume samples collected from California, USA - Siratro red BW | ecosystem: Host-associated > Plants > Roots > Nodule | place: USA: California | collected... | reverse complement strand
CTGAAAATGCATAATTTGAAACCATATGTATATTTGTTTCTTTCTCTCGCTTCTGAACTTGTTATTTATCCATTGATATTGCTTCTACCTTATACCGGTAGAAATTATGTTAATAAATAATGATAGCATTTGAACAACTTATTGTACACAACAACTAGTCTAGTTGTTCATATGGATCACCCAACTATAGCTCCTGCTCTTTAAGTGCTTTGTATTCTTCCTTCTTAATGTAATATACTGTGGTTTAGAGATAGCATTTGTCTCCTTCACCATGCGTTTCGGTATTTTTCTGATAATTACCATTACACTTGTGTAGCACTATTATGTCTTTCCACGATTTCAGTCACACCCTTTGTTTTGTGTATGTGATTAAAAAAGTAAATAATAAAACGGAGGAAGTGTATATGGGTTCGTAACTTCTTTCAATTACACTAGCTCTGGTGTTGATTTTCCCCATGACTTCATCATGCAATTAAGATTTCTCACAAACTTTAGGGTTTGAACATTCAACAAGTGCATGACTTTTTTTTACTTTTGCTTCACTTGTTGAAGCTGTGATGTGAGGGGTAACTTGACTTGGTTATTGTTGGAAATACTCGACTAATACTTGCCAGGTTATGTGAGCAAGCTGTGTATTAAGTTGAAGTTGTATTCCTTGGCCCTAATACCATATTCACTAAAGTTTCTTTCTTGTATATATGGTATGTGCACTAAAAATTGAAGGAAGAAGCTGATGAATTCTCGAGTTCCTTATTGTATGGGAAAAACTGATCTTTGGGAAAGAATTAAGTGATTGGCAGCATGTGGAATCCTACATGTTTCCACGATTTTGTTTCCTCAAGGCACAACGTTCTCCATTCTACATGCATGTTTTTCTCTCTCACATCCGTTTTTGGGTTTGAGTTCGAGGATACAAAGACAATCTTATTCCCTTCCTTATATGTACCCAATTATTTGCCTTTTGGGTGATTCAAGCTTGAAAATAAGGCAAATTTGAATTCTACCACTATCTTATATTCGACCTAACTAAAGCAGAGTATGTATTCTCAGCAAACTATTTCTAAACAAACCAATAACAACTCATTTTTAACTATAAAATATTCAATTAAAATATAAATTGAATTATTTAACTATTGTAAGGTAATTGTATGTTATGGTTTTATAATAATATGGTTGTCATCATTTAGGGATTCTAATAAAAAATTCAAATTGAATAATAACTGAAAAAAAAAAAGGCAGGCTCAACCAAATTAATTGATTACAATTAAATAAAGAAATATAAACAGCATATAAAAAAATAAAATGAAAATAAAAAAATATTTAAATAGAATTTTTCAATTTACCTTTTACAACTTAACATAAATAAAAGAAGTTGACAATGATGGAGAAGTGGTAATTTAACTTTATAAATGAAAAAAACTTAGAGAAAAAACACAAATTTAAAATACAAAAGTGAGAGGTATTGATATTGAATGTCAATGACAAAAGGCAACATTATATAGCTTTAATGTAAATAGGCTATAACAACGTCTAGAATAGATTTCTATCTTTGTTTATGATTATGAAAGCGAGTTCAATTTTACTAATAAAAAATGACAAAAGCAAGGGAGAATCACCATGGAATGAAAGAGATGACAGGAGTTCATTGAGAGAAAGAAAATGTCCAACAAGAGATGAGTCTCGAAACGTTTACCTTTAGCGTCGGAATTAAACTTGTCTATTATTTAATTACTAAACTTTAAATTTGTCACCAATTAGCTCGTTATAAAATTATAACATTCACTCCCATTGTCATGGTTTAGTATTGGACAATGGTTTAATAATTAATAGGCACAAACTTCAATGAAGTTTTATAATTTGACCGTGACTCAGCTAATGACATAATAATTTATTTCAAACATTTTTTTTATCAGAATTTTCTTTTTCTCTAATAGCATGGCTTGTCTGTATTTTCTTTTCTCACATGACATGCTGTACACTATACTTACAAAAATGACAACTTTGGTTCCTCTCAGAATTTGGTTTTTGTGAAGCCGAATTAGTAGATATTCAATTTTTGGGAAATTTTGAGTGGTTTTTTTTTTACATTTTGAATTATTAAATTAAATAATATGAAAAGAAAATTTTTAAAAAAATATAAAAAATAATAAATTGAAAAAGAATTGTTTAGAGAAAATATTAAAAACAATTTTAAAAATAATGATAAAAATTAATTATATTTAGTAAGTGTGTAGGATTTAATTATTTAATTATGTTAAAAACTTTTTGTTTTTAAACTGTATCCTAAAAACAAGTATATATAAGGAGGAATGAAATTGTAATTTATGTTTATTGTAAGGTCTTAAGAGATAGCAAACACGATCAAATACACAACATTCATTTTATGTATTTAAGTTTTTAATAAACAAACATTTTATGAGGATTGTTATTATGTAAAACAATAATAGACAGAACATTTTATAACATGTATAAGATTGATGAAAGCTTCAGTCTAAAAATTTTATAGATAGAGAAGCAGAGCAAGAATAATTAAAAGCTCATTTTAGTTATATGTCTATACTTTCTTTTAGTGGCTCTATTTTGCTAATCAGTATATGGACACAGTAGACCATCTTATTCTATCGAAAATAATTTGTCAAAGCAATACACTTCTTAGCATTATTAGTTTAAACACTTAGAAATTTATAATCAGTTTGAGTTTAGCATTATTAGTTTGAACACTTAGAAATTTATAATCATCAGTTTGAGTTTCTGAAAACTGATTAACCTTTATAAAAATATAATGGGCTTAAGATTTTGTATGCAACAGATAGATCAGATATGTTTAGAATAAGCATCTAAAAAATAAATGTAATAGCACACATCATTGGAGGCACAAATTGGAGCAGGATCCCATATGTCTACATATACTAATTACAGTGGTTTTATAGGTAATTCATGAGCTTTTCATGTAGCACACATATCATAGAATTGGTTTGATTTAGAACAAGATATATTGTATTGATTTAAAATGTGTTGAACACTAGCATAAGTAGAATGTCCAAATCTTAAAAGCCACAAGTGTAAATCAAATTGTTTTGTATAATAACACTAGTAGTATTTACACAATGGTGGGAAGAGGGATGCAATGCAGGAAACACATATAATTTGTCTTTAATTTTTCTCTGAAGAATATTTTGTTTGGTTTCGTGGTTTTTTACATGACAAACATCAGGATAAAACTCAAAATAAACATAATTATTTTTGACAAATTAAGAAACACTGATAGATTTTTGTTAATACGAGGAACATGAAAAAGATCTTTTCAAAAATAATTGTATCATTGAAATTAGGTAAGACATAAGTAACAGAACCAATGTGTTTGATGAGCATACATGCACCATTGCCTATCTTGATAACTTCAATCCCTTGATATTGATGTTTTATGGTGAAATGGTTTGAATAATTTGTGATATGATAGGTTGCACCATTGTCAGGATACCACACTACGTCATCCAAAGTTGATGAAATTCCACTGAATGGGAAGTCACTATGATCATTTTTTGTGGAAGAAAATTGAGAAATGTTAGCTTGAATCTATGAATTATTATTTTGATCATACCTATGTTAGAAATTGATGGCAATATTCATGTTTTGCCACATATTTAGTATTGTGGTCTGTTAAACGATCAAGTACTAGATGAAACATTATATGAATTGTGATTCTTGTTTCTTGAATCTAGATTTTTGAGAAATTTTTTAGGATTATGAGAATGAAATCTTGCACCTCGAGAAGAATTAGAGTGAAACTTATTATGACTAAATTGATTTCTTGTAAAAATATGGTGCAGAAATAGTATTAGCTTGAAGTATTGAACTAGCAGCGAGTTTATGCTTATCAGATTGTTCTTCTTGTGAAAGAAGAAGAGCTTCAAGATCATAAACAGAGTAGGGATATAGCCACTGACAACGATGATGAAATTATCATAGTCTTCAAAAAGACCATCAAGAATTGCCTCGATGTGATCTTCCGAAGAGATAAGAGCTCCAATCGTGGCCAAAGAGTCAATCGTTCTCTTATTGTCCATTAGATACACCATGATTGTTTTATCATTTTTTGGTGTTTTTCACTAAATCTTTAACTTCTTGATATTTGCTCTAGTATGTGAAGTATAGAAGGTGTTCAAGCGAGTCTATATTTGAAGCCCAACCATATTGGTTAAGAGCGGCTTGGTCATGGAAGAAAGAAACCAAGCCATGATCAGCTTATCCTGTTGAACACAATAGTTATATTCTTGAATGACAAGATTGGCTTGTGTAGAAACCTTGAACATATTGAGGCTGAACTTGGTTGCCTTCAAGAAAATGGTAAAATTTGAGACTCTAGAGTGTAGCAAGAACTTGTTTATAATAGAGATATCATATTAACCATATGTTATGAAAGTAAAGAAATGAATAGTAATGAACGAAAAAGAACAAAGATATGAGCGTGACAATATATCTCTTCTTATTCTCTTGATGAAATCTATATGGAGTACATGGATGACAGGATCATAATAGAAGTTACTGTAAAATAATTGCTAATAACCTTCATATAATAATTATTTATTATCCGTTAATATATTCTAACCAAAATCCCTAATGATTCTCACATAATAATTATTTATCATTTATTACCCCCCTCCCTCCCTCAAGATGGAGCATAGAGATCAATTAAACCTATCTTGGACAACAAATGCAAGAACAACTTGGGTATGAGAGGTTTTGTACAGATGTTAGCAACCTGTTACTTAGTATTGATAGGGAGCAAACGAAGAACACCATCACGAACCTTTTCTCTAACCACGTGACAATCGATTTCAATGTGTTTGCTACGCTCATGAAACACAGGATTGACAGCTAAATGTAAGGCAGACTTGTTGTCACAAAAAAAGAAATGAAGTGGCTTGAGAAGGATCGTGAAAATGTGTGTTTCTTCTTGGATTGCCAAGAGATTAATGAATCACCAAGAAAAATGCAAAAGTCAGTTATGGAGCGGCGAGTTTCAGGACATGATGCCTGGTCTGAATCACAAAAATCTTTTAATTGTAAAGGAGAATCACTAGGAAAGAAGAGCCCCCGACAAGGATTAACTTTGAGATAACGAAGAATCCTGAGTGCTGCTTGATAATGAACCATTGTAGGAGCTGATAAGAATTGTGAGAGATTATTGATAGCAAAACAAATGTCAGGTTTAGTGTTAGTCAGGTAGATGAGTTGTTCAATGAGCCGTCGATACATGGAAATGTCTTCAAGAAGATGACTCTTTCTAGAATAGAGCTTTATTTGAGGATCCATACGAGTGTTAGAAGGTTTGCATCCTAACAAGCCTACAACATCTAAAAGCTCTAAAGTGTATTTCCTTTGGTTAAGGAAAATACCCTTCCTTGATCTAGCAACTTCTAATCCAAGAAAAAATTTTAGTTGACCAAGATCCTTAATTTTGAATAAGTGATCGAGTTGAGACTTGACCAAAGCAATCTCTTAAGCATCATTTCTTGTCAAAATCATATCATCAACATAGACAAAGATGAATGTGAATGTACCAATAGTAGATTGTTTAGTGAATAAAGAAAAATCAGACTGTGATTGGATATAACCCAAAACTATAAGAATTGTAGACAACTTTTCATACATTGTCTATTAGCTTATCTAAGACCATAAATAGATTTTTTCAACTTGCAGACCTGACCAGGTTTTGGAGGAACTACACCTTTAGGAACCTTCATATAGACTTCTTCATGAATATCTCCATGTAAGAAAGCATTGTTGATATCAAGTTGTTTAAGGAGCCAGTTTTTAGTGGTTGCAATGGCCAGTAAAAGCCTTCCAGTAGTGATTTTAGCCACTGGAGAAAAAGTTTCTTTAAAATCAATGTCTTCTTGTTGTGTGAATCCCTTAGCTACTAGCCTAGCCTTGAACCTCTCAATTGAGCCATCAGCCTTATGTTTAGTCTTATACACCCATTTGCATCCCGTTGTTTGTTTTCCAATCGGAAGGTCACCAACTCCCAAGTTCCAATTTGAACTAAAGCATTAATCTCATCATCCATGACTTTCCTCCAGTTCTCATGCTTCACTGCCTATGCATAAGTTTTGGGTTCTACAATGGAATAGATACTAAATGCAAAATACTTATGATTGTTAGAAAATTTTGAGTAATTAACAAAACTGAAAATAAGATATTTAACTAAAGAGGAATTTTTGCTCTCTATGCCCACAGCTACGTTGCAATGAAAATTCTTGAGATAAGTAGGAGGTTTAGTGTTTCTAATGGATTTTCTTATAACAGGAGGTACGGAGTTATCACGAGCTGTAATAGTAGACGAAGAAAAATTTTGTTGTGGGACAATATATGGTGTTTGTTGATTTTGTAGTGATGTAGTGGGAGAGGAATAATTTTGTTGTGGGACAATATATGGTGTTTGTTGGTTTTGTAATGGTGAAGAGTATCAAGAAATGAAATTTAAGTCTAACTCAACCTTACAAAACCGACTTGTAAAGATTTGCACCCATTTATAAACTATTGAAAGGCTTCATCTCTAATCGATAAGGGATCTCCAACACACTCCCTCACGTCGAGACTGCTCAACTCATGCGTGGGACTATATTGTTTAAGGATGGTCCGATAGCGACCCGATAGCGGGTGACCCAACAACCGTGTTAGGATAGGCTCTGATACCATATCAAGAATAAAATTTAAGCCTAACTCAACCTTACAAAACCGGCTTGTAAAGTGAGGTTTGCACCCATTTATAAACTATTGAAAGGCCTCATATCTAATCGATGTGGGATCTCCAACAAGGAGGGTCTAAGGAAAGAAAAATCAGTTTCTTGATAATCAAGAAAATGTGTAGACGACACATGGCGATCCAAAAAAGAAATATTTTAATTGTGTAGTATGGAGGAAGTAAAGAAAAATAATAAAAAATGGAGTCGCCACCATAATTTCAAGGAAAACTATGGAAACCCAAAAAAGAAAGGGTCTACGAGTTCAGAGAAAAGGGTAAGGGAGTCAATTACAAGTGGGGAAGGTATTAGCACCCCACTTCGTTTGTTCGAAGACAATACTCGAAATCGAAATGTGAATGAGAAATAAAAGATTTCTAGATGCTTTAATTTCCTAATATAAACAAAGAAGCGCAAGCAAAAATGAGGATTTAAATTAAGAGGGACCCGACGAGGTTTGACCTCCCTCCTACGTATTTTTGTTATAAAGCAGAAAATCAGGACATATGTAGTTCTTTCTTTTTTGGTTGAAGTTCCATGGCTCCACAACAATATACCCATTTGATGACTCTTTTTGGCAAGTATACCAAGTCAAGAAGTAATATAGAGAAATAAGTACAAGTGTCGAATCCACAGGGAATGGTTTTAATCGAGCCTCAGCTAGTGGAGTAGCTTAAGCGAAAAGCGTTTAAGGATTTGATGCAAAACAGATTACAAATAGTAATAGGTTGTATAAAAATGCACAGTAAACAGAGTATAAATGCAGTAATGGGGAAACTATCTTGGGATTGAACTCATTAACTCAACTATTTGTAATCTTAACCATAAATCATTAATAGTGCATGTTTATCCTATGACTTTGCACAAATAAGATTCATTCAACCCGATTCCTCGTGATTTGAAATTCATAGGTTCTCTTGCATGATACTGTTTTTCCCAACTTTCATGGAGGGTGAACCCGCGTTATCTACAGTTGTTTCACGCAACCATTACAATGTAACTCATCCCTGGTGTTACATTGTAATGGGTACTCTCAATGATTTCCAAATCTCAAAACTACTTTCTAGTTAATTTCAAGATTTTTAGTTCAAGAAACAGTTGCGCAAATGCTTCAAGCGTTAAGCACACACAGAGAATACAGTCTAAATAACTTATGCATTATCAAGATGAACAACAAGAATACAAAGTGTGAGGAAATTACATTCAATCCCAAAATAGATGAAAGTTAGTTACACATGAAAGTCATGAATACAATAGACATTCTTCTGCAGGGCACTTTCGTCTCAGCTTTTTCACGAGAAAATCTTTCCTTGCATTTAGTCACGAAAACATTCGGATCAAGCTCTCCCATTCGCTTGAGCCCAATCCTAGTTCTACGACCATTAAGCATATCCTCTAACCCTCCTATTAATTCTTTGTGAACTTTTTGTGGTTCATCATTAGTCTGGTGCTCTTTCACAATGAGGGTTTGATTCATCCTCTCTACATATTCCAAATTATGTATTTTTTTCTGCAATTCATCATTCTTTTCTTTTATTTTTTTCTGAACAGCTATATCATCTTCACCTCCAAGATGCCTCATAACTTGCAATTTCTCTGTTAGCTCTTCAATTTCCATTTCCAATTTCTATTTGGGATCAAGCTATGTTTCCATCAAAAGTATCTTCTTCTAGGCCTTCTCTTTCTCTCTCTTCTGCTCATCAACAAGCCTTAAGATATTTTCATCCACTATCTTTTGTTCTTCTGAAGCCAACAGGAGTGATTTATTCCTCAAATCTATCTTTTTTTTGTCCTTCACAAGTTTTTGCCTCTCTTGATCAGTTAGTACCTCTCGCTTGTTACTCCAAGAATCAAGCTTCTTTCTTTTCTCCTCCAATTCACTTCTCAATTTTTCTTGCTGAGTCAAGATCTGCATTACCTCGTTACATCATGGAAGAGGACATTCGTGAAATGAATCTCAGTATCACGAAAACAATTGGGTGTGAAATGGTAAGAAAAATATGCGATTTGGGGGTTTGTTTGTGCTACTCAAGCTTCAACGAGGTTTAGGGTTTAGCCTTTGATGCCTCTTCATTTCCAATTTTAATTTTTTCTCTCTTTTTATTTTCTTTTTCTCCTTTTAATATTAATGGCTTACATTTTTTATTATTATTCACTTATTATTATTTTTCTTTTACAGAGACGAGAGGGTTATGAACTTTACAATTATGCAGAAAAGTAAAGTACGAAGATTTGACTTTGAGTCCTTTCTTCACACGAGTTGAAATGACAAAAATGTAAATTGCAGAAAAGTAAAGTGTGGAGATACGATTTTGAGTCCTTTTTCCATATGAGTTTTAAAAACAAGTAAAAGAGTGTGGATGCAACTTTGAGTTCTTTCGCACACGAGTTGTGAAAACAAGGTAAAAAAATATGGATGACACTTTGAGTCATTTCGTACACGAGTTTTGAAAACAAAGTAAAAGAGTGTGGATGCGACTTTGAGTCCTTTCACACACGAGTTTTGAAAACAAGGTTAACTTTGAGTCACCTTCATTCAGTAGAGATTCAAGTTGAGTTCTTTCTCTAACTGTAACCATATTTTCTTTGAAGATCTAACTTTGAATTTTTTTCCTCATTCACAGATGTAATTGTGAGTTCTTTCTCCAACAGGGATTCAACTTTGAGTCCTTTCCCTTAATTGATGCATGAAAAGAGGGTTGACTTTGAGTCATTGCCCTGAGAATCAATGTACTTGAGATTTTGAGAAGGTCATTAAAATCATATTCTAAAAATTTTGTCTTAATGCATGTACGAATGCATAATCACTTGCCTTGTATTTTTTAAATGCATATACTGTGAATGCATAAGAATTAGCTTTTCCATTAGAGAATTGTTATGAAATACATGAGAATGCATGAGAGTTTTGCTTTTTTATGCTTATATGATGCATGAATATTTTGGACTTTGGATTTTGAAAATACATATGAATGCATGAGAATTTTGTTTTTGTTCCACTTGGAGAATGTTCTGAAAATATTATGGGTATGCATGACAATTTTTCATGAATATTGATGATTCCACTCGGGAAAGATGCATGAAAATGCATGAGAATCATGATTTTTTTGAAAATTTTGGTTATTTCACTAGGTATTGAATGAAATTTTTTTTTACTTACTTTTCTAAATCAATAAGTTTTCTGCAATCATTGAATTACTGCTCTTTGCTTTTCTAATTAATTTTTTCTTCTCTCTTTTCTTTTAATTCTTAATGGCTGACACACTTATTGGTTTTGGTCAGTTCAATGCCTATGTACTAGAAAGGCAAAAAAAAAAAACAAAGATATGGGAAGATGTTGGTATTCAATTAGGCAACTTAAAGTGTCCCGATCTATGGAGTATGTGAGCATCTTTATTTTGAAAATTTTTCTTTGAAACTTCAACGGAGTTGTCCCAGTTTTTCATGAGTTTTTTTTTTTTTTTTTTTTTGAAAACTTGTTCAAAGGGCTTGCCTTAATTTTTTTTTTTACTTTTTCTCCGGGAGTTTTTTCCTCTTTTTTTCTTTTATTTTCTTTTGCGTGTTTTATTCTCTTCTCCAAAAATTAACTTTTTTTTTT
>Ga0099825_1010246_pt1 | contig 10342 bp, 4 predicted proteins | sample SiratroredBW_FD_76838 | JGI IMG/M metagenome (GOLD analysis project Ga0099825, IMG submission 76838) | Root nodule microbial communities of legume samples collected from California, USA - Siratro red BW | ecosystem: Host-associated > Plants > Roots > Nodule | place: USA: California | collected... | reverse complement strand
AAAATAAAAATATAAAAATATATATATATATATATATATATATATATATATATATATATATATATATATATATATATATATATATATATATATATATATTAACGTAATCATGCCAATGATATAAAAGTGGTAAAATTATAAACTAATTTTATAAAATTGAGATTGATGAAATTCATGTTCCAATTAAAGTTTATTTTTAAATAATTGTTGTTGAGTTTATTGAATCACTAGCTATTGGTTCATGATGAAATAATTTATAAATGTCTAATATAGTAGATTTCATGTTTGAGATAACTAGTTTGTTTATGTAAGATGTACGAGGTTAAAATTATGTAAATAGTGACATAAAAAATGAAATATATAAGTAAAACATGATATTTTATAGAGAATTTTTGTAAGATTAAATTATAAATAATTTCTCTTTATATGTCTTTTCTTATCACATGCTATCATCTATTATACTTATATTTTTTTTTATAGTTCAAAATATCATTTTACTTTATTCTTTATCCACCCTTTTCATGTTACCTCCAAAAACACACATGCACCAATTCATCATCCATATATAGGGTTTTCGTAAAGTTGCAACAAGCAGATGGGAGTTTTGCAACGAGCGATTCAGAAAGGGGGAGAAAGAACTACTATGCGAGATTAGACGTAAAAAATCATGGGTAAGCAAGAGACAACACACCATTGCACCAAACCAAGCCTCACCTCAAGACTCAGATGAAGATCAAAGGTCCTTAGTATCAGCCTTTTCTTCAAATTATGCAATGCTCATGGACGAAAACAAGCGACTCAAGAAGGAGAATTGGGTGTTGCTCTCAGAGCTCACAACCATGAAGAGAAAGTGCAGGGACTTGCTCGATTTGGTGACCAAATATTCATGTGCAAAGGAAGAAGGGGTGGATGAGAAACCAATGTCGTTTCGGGTGAGATTGGAATAAGTTCAAGGAGAAAGGGAGATTAACAGGAGAAGAAAATAGCCGATACAAGTGAAGGCACAAGCATTTTTCTATTTCATATATGATTATAGATTTGTGATATTATGGTCAATTATAGTTGTAAGTCAATATATTATAAAGAAAAACCACAAATCTATAATCATAGCTGAGATAGTGTGATGTTTTGTGTGAAGAAGAGAGCTTAAATTGTATGGATATGCAGTCTCTACACTTTATTTCTATTTAATGTTTGACTTTCAATCAATATTTAGATTCTTTCAAACTAGGAAATACAATCAACTAGTAATTCAAATAAGTTAGATATCCTTGTCTGAATGGTTAATTCCAGATTAGTCAAACAAGTGGAGATACTATTACTAAAATCCAAATTTATAGAACCTACAGTAACAAGGAAGAGCATGAATACCAAGGTGTTCCAACATTGGTGAAGTTACGAGTTGAGCGAAAGTTTCTCCTGCATCAGAAAACAACAGCAGACGTTTACAAAATTAAAGAGTAACCACCAATAATGATACCTCTCTCAAACTATTCCTTTCAGCAGCTGGTGACACAACCCTTGCATGTTGGCATGGCATGATTGATGAAGGAAAACTGAAATGTTAATCCTCAAATTAGTCCTTTGAAAGATGAATGATTTGATTTATTATTAGTCTTTTATTACAGTTTTCATATAAATAGATCTCTGAAAAATGTATTTACTATATCTTATATAAAAAAAAATGTGTTTACATATTAAATAACAAATATCTATACAGATCAATTTTTCAGAAAGTCATTTATATAAAAATTTTAATCAAGAACCTAATATCTATAAAAGACTAATAGATTTCACATATCAGGTTAGATATGTACTCGAAACTAGAATGACCCATTTATTATTTAAGCATAGTGGTGACTGGCGTTCAAAACGAGTCTCGCCCAAACAATATACCCACACTTGGCACGGTCACATAAAAAAGCAACTTTTATTGTTAAGGGCTCTGGTGTCAATATATTGATAGTTTCCCAGTAACAAGTTACCAACAAAGATAGTATTACATAATTCGGTAATTCCTCTAATACTTAACATTTTCCTTACATAAAATGTATATCTGTTCAGCTACATATACATAATAGAGTTTATACCAATTCCTCTGGTCTCTGTTGTTTCCCAAATCAGAAATCAAATCCAATCACTGGTCTGGATGAAAAATGGTGTACGTTGAACCGGTCTCAGTCTCGGAAACCTGCACACCAATCGACAAAAACTTAGTGAGGTAATCAGGGGCTGAAGGAACAAATTATACTTGATATTCTGAACAATTAGTGCGCATACCACCTTATTACCAGATAAACAATTAGAAGTGTTTTTGAAAGTTTCTCTGAAACACTTGTAGAAAAAGAAAATAAGAAAAAAGTTCTTCAGAAGTTAATATATTAAAATTCTCTCATATTGAGATCTCTAAGAATTCATTTTTAACTGTAAAATAATCTTATGATTTTTTTAATTTTTCTTACTCATTTTCTTCTCCTAAAATGTTTATCCAAACATCTATAATCTCATTCCTTCTAGAAGTGTTTTTGAATGTTTCTCTACTGGATGTATAAAGTTTTTTTTTTTCCTTAAAGAAGCTCTCAAACACTTCTAGTTCTGTATCCAAACAGGATATAGGAAAAGCATTTCAGGAACTATACCAACCTCGGGTACACCACAGATGTCAGTAGGAATTACATGAACATGTGGAGTCCAAAGAACAGGATCTACCGATAGATCAACTGGGCTGGATGCCGTCAAAAGGGGAGCAGACAGTAACTGTGTCACTGGATAAACATTTCTTTGTAGGGGCAGTGATCCGCTCATTCCCATTGCATTGTTAAGTCCTTCGTTGCCGCCATCACTATTCGATGATTTCTCGGCTGCCTTGCCATGGTCCAACTTAGTGATGGTATTTTTATTTTCATTCTCATCATTGTCATTCTTATTCTCCTGTTTCTTTGATGCTTTCTGTTGCAAGTTCCTGTAAGCAGCCGATTGAGACAAGATACTTAAAGCAGAGACTGAAGAATATTCATGTTTTCTGCTTTCATGGGGCATGCCTAATGCTAGCAACTGGTATGGTTCTGAAGGATGGACTTTTTGTTCCGATGTCTCGAGTTCGTAGCAAATATCTCCAGCAAAACCATGCTTTTTAACGTCTGAAAATCTTGATGAAGCATCAGGTTGTCGACTTTTATTAGACCTCCACCATTTGATATAACTTGTTAAATCAATCTTTCTTGCTATGCAGAAACTACTAAGATATTCGGTTTTTGCTGCTGAATCTTCACCTACACTTTTAACATTGAGAAATGGGATAATCATAATCTTGCCGAAGAAGCACTAAAGAGTAATTGAATACTTTCACTACTTTCAATATGCAAATGGGTTGCCCTTGCCCAAATGAAATTCATTTGTATAATTCGGTTCAGAAGAGAATAGTTCAAATTTGAATTTGACTACAACTTACCATTATATATACTATTGAAGTTGTCAGCTCCAGCTATACGGCCATATATTGGATCCCATCGACTAATTTAGTACCACGACATGCAGAAGGAAATGCAACATTAGACCATAAATTAACACATCTTATTGAACATAGAGATGTAGCATAGTGGAAAACAACAAAATTTATTGCTCATTGAGGAACTAGATGTGCACTGATAGAATCAACTGGAAGTAAAGAAAAATTAGGGATTCGGAAAAAAACAGAACGAAAGTAAGATTATACTACGATGACCCTCTAGATCAGTGTGATGTGATCCAAAGAGAAGGAGAATGTATGTAAAATCATCGCAATTCTAGAGTGCCCAGAACCTCTCCCAATACGGTCAGACCAATTTGTTAGACCACCGCACTTGACACCCACACAGAAATACTAACCGCAAAGAACACAAACAATTACTGGACTGCACTTTTATTCAAATATGTATCAAAACGCTACACAGCACCCACACAAAGGAATGAAACTCCTTTCACACAGGGTGCACACAAACAATCACTGGACTGCTCTACTTTTATTCAAATATGTATCAAAACCTTACACAGCACCCACACAAAGGAATGGAATTCCTTTCACACAGGGTCAAAGCCTGTCACAATTCAACAAATCAAAAGACAAAAGTGCCTCTACAACGATGATGGGTCTTTATATAGACCAACCTACATACAACACTCATTAACCAAGCTAACAACCGTAACGGTCGTAGCCTAACAACTTAAATTGTCTTTCTCTCTATTTAATTTTCTTTTATAGTAAACCTTCCATCCTTTTTTTATTGTGCTGATCCAAATTCCTGACACCCAGCCCTCTCTGACCAACCTCCCATTTATTCTTTTTACCAAATACAAAATAGTTAATCATAACTATACTCCAAAGATACAGTTGCATTTGTATCACGCATAAGAATAGTGGCTTATAGCGCCAGAACAGCGCTGTGGTGGGGCAGAGCAGCCCTTGGCCTTTATGGGCACCCCCACAGTGGAGCGTTTAGTAGTTGAAGAATGAAGCGGATAACAGTGGTCGAAGAGGTGAAGGAGGTGCAGGACGAGAGTATTCTCGTCTTTTCCTATTTGTCATTTAAAGACATATTTGTATTTTTCAGTGGACTATGGAGGTGCAGGACGACAGTATTGGGGTGGAACAAAAATTTGTCCTACTAATCTAGCCAGCAAAATTGGTTTGGCCCAGAATGAAAAAATGGTATTTCTTTTACCACCCCCATATGTGTAAGAAAAGACCAAATTATCCATGGATTGCATAATTTGGAAATCTATTTTATATTGTATAATCCAGAACTCAAAAATGTATTTCAAACTGCATAATTCAAAAATGTATTATGAATTGTATAATCCATGGTTTATATTCACTTAGGTGGAGGTTGACCTCTCATTTTGAAAAAGGTTATAGTCAACATTCTCTTTTAAATTTTACTTGGTTTATTTTTTCAGGAAGCAATCCTTATTGAGAGCTTTCGGCTTTCTGAGTAGTGTGGTTCTTGTGGGATAACTTCTAAATCAGCTTAAGGGTCTTGAGATGATGATTGCCCGCTCTTGAAAATCCTTGTTTTCCTTCCAGTGTGATCCAAGAGAAGAATTGTATATACTCAGGGCAATTTCAGAGTGCCCAAAAGCTCTATCATGGGTCCATTAGTTATAACTGTACTCCCTTTCCTATCTCTATTCTTCTGTCTTTGCATTTATAATCTCTTAATGAGGGGTCTAGTATTGTACAAACAAACCCGGAGAAAACTAAGATGCGTCTATAAAATTTAAATAAAACTTCAATTGCCAGAAATTTCTTTTTAACTAATATAAATGAGGTTTTGATATAAACATCAAACTAACAACTTGTTGTAATAGATGCATAAAAACTCTGCCAATAGTGTATGTACAACATCGAATTGATTCTTCCACCTTAAAAGTTATTAATCGAAAATAGTTATCCACACACCACTTAAGCCTCCTTTAAAAGGAGCAGTGACGAGCATTACAATTCAAAATTTGTGCCTAAAAGCTTCCACAAAAAACCCAACACTTACACTGAAAAACATATATAATAGTTTCTAGTAGATGATTAATCCCCATGCTGATAGATGATCAATGTAAAAGCGTGTGTGAGCCTGTTGTGCACTTCAATTGCAATTATTTCATATTATTTTGACAGAATCGCACCTGGAGAGCCCCCGGTATTTGGATACTCCTCTTGAAAAGCCACTGCTCTTCCTGCACAAAGAATCACAAATAAGCAGCAGGATGGTTTCATGCTAGAAAATATTGTGAAGTATAATACACACAGCCGTAAAGATGCTAGGTATTCCTCTCTTGAAACATTCTGCATTTCTTCAAGATCTCTAGCATAATCAGTCACCTGTAGCATACAGCTCAAACTTGGTACAGAATTATTATAATTACCAGAAAAGAATAGTACCCGCAGCACTAGATTTATAGCATCAAATCCTTGTTTAATATCAATCTTATGCTAGTGGTATGATAGGGAAAGAAGATCTTGCAAATGCCGTTGTCAATAGTCAACAGCAAAGTGTACCTAACTATCTAGAAGCGCCAATCCCAGCTAATAATTGACTTGTTTATAATTTCACATTTATGCAATCTTTAAGCATCTTTTGACATAAAGAGTGAAGAAGGAAATAAGCAAACATCATTTGCAACCAACAATATGAAAAGACTAAGTACCAAACTATACAGCATTGTTGAACTGAAGTATCCTGGAAATCATTATTCTCATTGAAGCAATTGTCTTACTGGAAAGTTTATGAGAGCACTCAGACCCCAATATTTCAGAGCAGCAAGGTCATATGCTCTGGCAGCTGCCTCTTCATCATCATATGCTCCTGTTTGAAACCCATCAGCACTAACAAATATCATCATGAATTATGCAGGAAGTTCATTAATTAATAGAAGAAAAAAGGAAAAAATAATAGGGAGGGGGTAGAGTTCAAGGAAAGATAGAGCCAGATATCCAACTTACCCAAGTAAACTGGCATCATAAATTAATTGTTGTCCAATCAATTCATGCATCACATAAAAATAGATTAGGCAAGTTAGTGTTTGAGATATTTTCTTGTTTTCTATTATCATATAAATATATTTAGAAACAGACCTTGCTTTCCTTTCTTATTCTGGTTCTGGTTCCATGTGCTTTTATCCCAAAGATGTGCTTCGTAACGACCAGTCCATCTATGCCTAGAATTAATTCATGAAACTAGAACAATGAGTCCATGATCAGAGACAGAAACCATTAAATCACTAACTAGTAACAAAACGAAAAATATTCAACCTTGATAACAAAGCTTGAAAACAGAAAACAAACGTGACAATGAGCAAATTTGCAAATACATGTTAAAACATATTTTAAAATAGATTCTAGTGTGAGATATATCTTTTATGGCATGTTGGAAATGAGATTTTGGAAGAAAAAGGAAAGCAAGGACAAATTTTATATTTTCAAATTAAGAGTCATGTAATAAATTATTTTCTTTGTTTCATTTAAGAAATTACTAAACTAGAGAATTCTTATTATAAGAAATAAATTAAAAAAAAAAAAATTGCTCTCCATCAACTGTCCCTCCAAAACTCCACCCACAAACTTATCGTTAAGATGTTTTATACCGTTTTTCTTATTCATACCTATACGCATCAATTCCTCGTTCAGTTCTTACCTGCCTAAGTTGCACACACACTTTTAGAGTGTGTGTGGTAAGTCTCTCCAATAACTTATAACCTATCACAACTAGCTTAAATATGTTAGTTTGACCAAAACTTACACAAACTTATTTTAGCATCTTCCAGCTTATTTTCACAAGCAGTTAAAGTAGTTTATGAAAATGAGCGAGCGTTTAACCTATAAGCTTTTTTGGTCTTTTTATTTTTATCCTCACTAATTTGTTTCAAATCTCATTTTATTTCTAAATATGTTATTTATGTCATTTTATATTTATACCAGCTTAATTTTTCCAATTTTTTTATTTTAATTAGTAGTTTATGAGCTTTCATCTTCTCATTTTCTAACTAACAGCTTATAAGTTTCAGGTTGCTATTAGCTTACTAACTGGTTTCATCTCACAAATTTACAGGTTTCTCACACAAACAAACGAGAAACATTATATTCTTCCTTACTTTAATTTTATTTTCTTCGATTAACAAAGTAAGACGTTAAATGAGATTACTCTAGAGTATATTATCATAACCAGCAAATAATCACGAAATGCACTTTCTCAATCCAAAGTGTGCAACAACAATGCAACGCTTCCACTGCGAACAGAAGAGTGCAAATGTAAGTTAATCCAAACAGAACACGGAAAATATTAAAAGAACAAGAAAACTCAGAAGTCTCAGCACAATGAACTTGCCAAAACTCAATTCCTATAATATATATACATATATATAGAGAGAGAGAGACCTGGTGACGCCGCGGTATATGGAGCTGCGTTTGCCAGCGGCATAAGGAGCCATTTTACTGATCCGGTCCTTCGCAGTGCAAAGTCTCTCTTTCTTCGCTTTCTTCAACCGAAACCGTTCCTCGGTCGCCACCGTCGCTTCCGGAGTCTCCGAACCGGCACCAGGTTCGGCATTGCCAGCTTCGGAAGAAGACGAAGCCATCGTCGGAACCGGACCGAACAGAACCTAACCTAAAGCTAACACTAGAGAGAGAAAATGCGTTAGAGAAAGATAGGGTGGATGTGTGTGAGTGAGACGAGTTTTCATTGGCAGTGGAGGGAGATGATTATTCATTATTCACTACATAGGATTCGCTGGGAGGGAAAGGAGAAAGTGACGAAATAACGAAAATGGGTCTGCGGGTTACGGGTGAAATGGTGTTGTGCGGGTTTTAACTGGAAGTAACGGCTAGGATGGAAGGGGGTAGAAGCGTCATATGGGGAATTTTGAAAAATGATGACACTCGTGCATTCTCTCAGTGCCTTGTCTCGTGGTTTCGAAGCAGGGTGCTAAATTATTTATATATTTAATTAAATTATCAATTTAAATTAATTTCATTAAATAAATAATTTTTTTTTCTGGATCACTCTATTAACTCGCTAATCCACTCTTAAATTAAGTTAACATTTATAAGATGAAAGTGATTCATTTTTAAGAGATAGATTCACTTAAATTGTATTCTAACTATATGCTATAAATTGTCTTCAGCCGTGAAACTCTCTAATGTTCCATAAGTCATATAAATTTAAGGCATCTCGAAACTTTAAAGCATTTTGAGATACAAGAAGAAGAAGAAACAACAGCAGAAGAAGATTCCACAACAACTATATATAAATATCTGCAACAACTTATTTTTTTCAAAGATTTTGTTGAGAAAGAAAAATTGATGAAAGTCATGTCAGAAAAACAAACTCAGATTTTCAAACTATTCTTACTCTTTATAGTTATAAGAAAGAATATTCTTTGTATCAAATAACAACCTAAAAAAATGTATTAATCTTGTATCTATAATATGATATAACCTTTTTTTTTTGAAAAAATTATTATATTACTTTTTTTAAATTTTTGATTTTAGTTAGAATATAGTTGAGTGTCTAAATAATACTCGGTCTTAGTTAAGAGTGATTATGTATCAAGCAATACTTGATTGTTTAGTCAGTAGTTATATTCTAAAAAATACTCAAAATCATGAGTGATTATGTGTCCAAACAAAACTCAATGTTAATTAGAAGTAGTTACATTTCAAACAATATTTAATAGATTAATCAATAATGATTAAGTTTGAAATAATAATCAGTCTTAGTCAAAAATGATTATGTTTCAAAGAATACCTAAGATTTTTAATTAAGAGTTATTATACATCCAAATAATACTTGGATTATTGTAGTTAAAAATAACTGAAGTCCAAATAATACTATTTACTTGTATTTTCCCTACATTAGACACTCAGTATGACTCAATGTTAATTAAAAACTTGACATAGTCTAATATTTATAGATTAACCTATATAACATTTAAAGTAAATCTTTCTACTTTAATTATTTTATATTAGATGTTATCTTTATAACTAGTATTAAAAAGAGAGATCTTACAACAAGTTTAAGAAAAGTTTTTAATAAATCACTTTTCATTTAAAACTATCGTTCCATTAAGTTCACAGTGTAACCTATGATTGACATTTACCTTAACCAAATTATTGGAAGTTTAAAGAATTCTATAATTACATAGTCTGATATAATGTTTGGTATGTCGGTAATTAACATGTATACATCAAAACCAACTCAATTTCATTTACAAGTTCAAAAAAGAATTTTGAATCCTTTAAAATTTTTATAAAGAAAGGAAAAACGATAAAAGTAGGTAACAGTTATTGTTATAAGTGAAACCCACATTTTCTATTAGAATATGAATAATTTGATTTTTTTTTTAACACTGTCAATATTTGACAAAATATGACACACGCATGGAAGGTAAGTACCATATATGATATCTCAATTAATTTAATTAATATAAATTACATTTTGTATAAGTTATTGATTGTTAACAGTTAACTACATAATAATTTAAGTATATATATAATGGAAGAACTACTCAAACTAAAAAAAGAACAACATTTTGCTTTCTTTTTTTTACAACCTTTGCCATCTTTTGTTTTTTTCCCACATCATAAACTTAAATTAGAGATGTGAATATAAACATTACCCCTCCTTTTTATAATAGGAGCAGAACAGATATTTGTATCGTAATTCTCTATATTTTTTTACTATAGATATTCAGGTTATTATATATATATATATATATATATATATATATATATATATATATATATATATATATATATATATATAATTTTTTTTTTTTTATTTTTTTTTTTTTTTTTTTTATATTTTATTTTTTT
>Ga0099825_1010243_pt1 | contig 10343 bp, 6 predicted proteins | sample SiratroredBW_FD_76838 | JGI IMG/M metagenome (GOLD analysis project Ga0099825, IMG submission 76838) | Root nodule microbial communities of legume samples collected from California, USA - Siratro red BW | ecosystem: Host-associated > Plants > Roots > Nodule | place: USA: California | collected... | reverse complement strand
TTTACTAATTGTGAACAAAGATATTCTGCGTTAGAGAAAACCTGTTGTGCATTGGCTTGGACAAGGAATCGTTTGAGACAATATATGTTAAGTCATACAACATGGTTAATATCTAAAATGGATCCAATCAAGTACATTTTTGAAAAGCATGCTTTGACTGGAAGAATAGCTCGTTGGCAGATGTTATTATCAGAATTTGATATTTTGTATGTCACACAAAAAGCTATTAAAGACAGTACTTTAACAGATTTTCTAGCTCATCAACCCGTAGATGATTATCAATCTGTGCAACCTGAGTTCCCAGATGAAGATATTATGGCCCTGTTTGCCACCGAAGAAAGTAGAGATGAAGAAAATGGACTTTATTCTTTGATGGATCCTCTAATGCATTAAGACATGGTATAGGGGCAGTGCTTATCTCCCAAAAAAAATAATACATACCAATGACTGTGAGATTATGTTTTGATTGCATAAATAACATAGAAAAATATGAAGCTTGTGTTATGGGGATCCAGACAGCCATAGAATTGAAAATAGAGCCCTTGAATGTAAATGGACATTCAACACTGGTTATTCATCAAGTAAAAGGGGAATGAGAAAATCGAGATCACAAATTGATTCATTACAAAGCATATATCAAAGGAATGATTGAGCATTTTGAAGATATAGAGTTTCATCATATTTCAAGAGAAGATAATCAATTAGCTAATGTTCTCGCTACTTTGTCATCCATGTTTGAGGTTAGTTAAGATGAGGAATTGCCAATGATTAAAATGCAAAGCTATGAAAATCCAGTATACTTTCATTTCATAGAAGAAGAAGTGGATGGTAAATCATGGTACTTCGATATTAAGTGATACCTCCAGAGCTGAGAATATCCTGATAAGCCTCAAAGAATGATAAAAGAATGTTGAGAAGGTTAGCCTCTAGTTTTGTGTTGAATGGAGATGTGTTGTATAAACAAAATCATGATATAACGTTCTTCCGATGTGTGGATTCAAAAGAGGCAAAGCTGATATTGCAAGAAATACATGAAGGAACCTTCAAAACACATATGAATGGGCATTCTATGGCTAGGAAGATATTAAGGGCTGGTTATTTCTGGATGACTATGGAAAATGATTGTTGTATGCATGTGAGAAAGTGTCACAAATGTCAAGTGTATGCTGACAATATTCATGTGTAACCTACTAGTTTGAATGTTTTATCTGTGCTATGGCCTTTCTCCATGTGGGGTATAGACATCATTGGAGACACTGAACCAAAAGTGTCAAATGGACATCGATTCATACTGGTGGCCATTGACTAGTTTATAAAATGGGTTGAAGTTGCTTCTTTTGCTAATGTGACCAGGAAAGTGGTGGTAAAATTTATAAGGAAAGAGTTGATTTGCAGATACAAAATTCCTGAAAGAATTATTACTGATAATGCCACTAATTTGAACAATCAGATGATGTCAAAGCTATGCGAGGAGTTCAAGATTAAGCATCATAATTATTCTCCCTATCGACCAAAGATGAATGTAGTGATTGAAGCAGCGACTAAGAACATAAAAAAAAATAATCTAAAAGATGGTAGTAACATATAAAGATTGGCATGAGATGTTACCCTTTGCTTTGCATGGTTATCGCACTTGGTGAGAACATAAACGCGAGCAATGTCTTTCTCGCTTGTACTTGGAATGGAAGCAGTATTACCATTTGAGGTCAATATACCTTCTCATAGAGTATTGATGGAGACTAAGTTGGAAGAAGTTGAGTGGGTTCAAGCGAGATATGATAAACTTAGTTTCATTAATGAGAAAAGGTTAGCCGTTGTATGCCATGGACAATTATATCAAAGGAGAATGAAAAAGGCATGTGATAAAAAGGTTTGTCCGTGAGAGTTTCGAGAAGGAGAACTAGTGGTTAAAAAGATCATATCTGTTCAAAAGGATCATCGCGATAAATGGATGCCTAACTATGAAGGTCCTTATGTCGTAAAGAAAGCTTTCTCCTGAGGTGCGTTAATTCTCACAAGGATGGAAGGGGTAGAGTTACCGTTACCGGTTAACTCTGTCACAGCTAAAAAAATTTATGAATAATCTGATTCCATAGCCCGGGGAATGTAATATTTGGAATATTCTGCATTATATTTTGATAAAATAAAATGTTCTTTAAATTCTTTCTTATATATTTTGTTATGCTAAGAGAAGCATACACCATGGGTTGTCTACAAGATTCCTTGAATTCTAAAGGATGTCGCGGAATGAAAAAAAAAAGAAAAAAACAATTGCACGATAAATCATTTTTATGGAGTCATCAAATTTATTGATAAAATAATAAAAATGAAGAAAAAAAGTTTTGGCACAATCTTAAAGCTTGGCATAAAAAAGAGGAATTAAATTGATCTTTTTAGACGTAACATATTTGCATGCATGTGTCCTAAAAACCTCTTTGAGGGTTCCTTTATCCAACCCAAAAGAGAAATTATTTGTCTCAGTAATCAACAATATTGCTTATCAAAGTAAGAGTAAATATCATATTGGGGCAATCAGTTGGATCTTTCATATGACTGAATCTTAATTTCAATCTCCTCTCTTCAAAGGTGTTTGAAAAAAAAAGAAAGAAAAAAGAAAAAATAAGAGTCTGTTAGATTGAAAACCTGCAAAGGGCAATCTAAGCAAAAGGTAGGACGATAAAAAGAAAGAAGATAAAAAAATGACAAGTGTTGGGAGTCGTTGAAATCTATTGCAGGAATTAATCTCTCTGAAAATCAAGTAATCAGGGCTCAAAATGATATATGGCCATATTTATTTATCGCAAAATATCAATAAATTTTCCATTGTATATGAGCCTGAAAACATTTTTTTTTTCAAAAAATATCCTAAACAAGGATTATCAACATGTTAAAATTTAGTTCAGGATACATATCAAAAGTTTTTCGACAAGAGATCCATTCAAAAAAGAGTGAATCAAAAGCTCCCAAGTTAAAATCCAGGAAAAGAAATTTTAAAGGAAAATGTGTGTCATCAATTAAAAAAGATGATGATTCACAAACAAAGGATATTATCATAAAGAAGAAATGAAAAAGAGAAGAAAGAAGAAATGAGGAAAAGAAAGGAAAGAAGAAAGTAATCTCAGCAAAAGCCTGAACTGTTTTCCACAATGCCAGGTTGATGATTTTTTTTACAAAATAATAAAAATCTACAAATAGTTTTTTAAGCCTTTATATATTTTCTTTCAAAACCCTTTAAACCATGACCACATTACAAGCCACATAAAGTCCATATTGATTGAAGAATGATTATAATGATTTTCACAAAGAATAACCCTGCAACGGAGGAAAGTGACTGCCAATATGAGTTGAAAAAAAAATAAAAAAGAAATGAAAAGATCAGAATGCCTTTGGTAGAAAGAATGATACCAATATGCCAACTGAAAAAGAGGGAAACATTGTCAAAGAAACAGTAATACTGGGGCAATCTTTTCTTTTTTTGTGTCTTTCCCATTATTTTTATCTATTTAAGGCCGAATCATTCTTTTGATTTAATTTTTGTCACCCATACTTCAAAATTGTGGCACTCCTATTCGTTCAATATGTATCTGTTCACCTTTTAAAGATGCAGCTTCTTTCACATGAGTTGCATTGCCCCAGTTTCTCAATGAATCCATTTCTATTCATCTAACCCAGCAAAATTGACTATCCCTTTGAACCTTAATTTCTCATTATTTTTTTTAAATTGGGGCAACTCTGTTGATACATTTATCATGTCTGTATCATATTCTCAAAATATTTGTGTGACAAATTTCGAAGTAAAGTTGACCCTTCACATATTTGAATTCGATCCCCATATATCAGAGTTGGGGCACTACCATTTGCAGTCTGAGGTAATGTCATTTGGTCTCTCCTTTCACCAAAAACCTTTTCTCCAATATTTTTGTTCATCCACCAATTTAAGTATGTATGCAACAAACTGTGATGAATGGTAGAGTCGATGATATTCTAATTTCAAGTGTCAAGTATTAAGATTTGCCAAGCTTATTTTAAAAAGAAAAATCTAAATCAAATCAAAAGGAAAATCTTTTCTAACTTAATAAATTCAATGGTTGCACAAAAAGCATCTGATTTATAGCATTTGAAAAAGGGAAAATTTGAAGAAAGATGAGGAAAAAAATAAAGCAAACATGATTTTCTATTTGAAGATTTTCATTCATATTCTTTTTCATATAAATTGACATGGTTTTTGAAGTAACATGCTTTCATATATGCCTTTTTCTAATTTTCATGCATCCATATATGCATTCTCAAGATTTTATGAATTCAAATATGCATATTCATTCAAAAGAAAATCAAAACTTCATACATTCAAACATACATCTTCATTCAAAAAGAGAAACTCAAAGTTTCCAAGCATTCACACATGCATATTTTCATTCAAAAGAAAATCAAAATTATATGCATTCAAATATACATTCATTCAAAAACGAGGAACTCGAAGTTTCCATGCAGTCATATATGCATATCTTTCAGGCAAATGAACACTCAAAGTTTGGATGAGCGACTCAAAGTCTGCCTCCATGTTAGAAGATAGAAGATAGGAAACTCAAAGTTGACCTTTTGAAGAAGAGTGACTCAAAGTTGAATCCCTATTAGAGAAAAAACTCAAAGTTGTATCTCCAATGAAGAAACGACTTAAAGTTGTATCTTCACAGAACATGTAGTTATAGTTAGAGAAAGAACTCAAAGTTGTATCTCTACTATTGAAAGGTGACTCAAGGTCCACCTTATATTTGGAGAAAGGACTCAAAGTCGAATCTCTAGTGAAGAAAGAACTCAAAGTTGAATCTTCACATGAAAACTCATAACTCAAAGTCATTAGATGGAGAAATGACTCAGTCGTATCTCTATCTGGAGAAAGGTCTCAAAGTTGTATCTCCAGACAATTGCTTTTCTGCCCAGTAGAGAAAGAACTCAAAGTTGGATCTCCACATTTTACGTTTTTTACAATTTACTTTTCAACTCGTGCATGAGAAAGAACTCAAAGTTGAATCACCACACTTTATTTTTGAACATTCTATTTTTCAGAATTGTGTTTTCAGTAGTGAAGACTCATAGCCCTCTCGTCCTCAGAAGTTCAAGGTTGTAGTTTCACATTTCTTTTCAACAGTAACGTTCATAGCCCTCTCGTCTCTGTAAAAGAGTCAAGGTTGTGACTTAAATATAAAAAATAGAAAAAAAGTGAAAATTGAAAAAATGATTTTTCTTATCCTGAACGAAATTATTACTTATGTCTTTACTTATCTTTTATGCCAATAACTTGAAAATTTTAATTTCCAAGCTATTCAGTAAAATTTAAGTAAGGAGGGATAGTTGCCAACACCCAATTTCGTCTGAGTGAAAACTGGAAAAATGAAAACTTTATGATTACATTTTGTTTAAAAATAATAATAAAAATAAAGAAACTTTATATTAGAAAAATATAAAAAAATATATAAAAAAGGGATTAACAATAAAAAATAAAAGAAAAACAAAAAAATAATAATAAAAGTAAATAATACAAAAGATAATAAAAAAAGAAAAGAAAAAAAAAGGAGAAAAATATTTTAAAAAATAATAATAACATAATAGAATAAAATAAAATAAAAATAAATAATAAATAATAAAGAAAATGTTATATAAAAAAAGGAGAAAACTAAAAAGATAGAGAAGGAAAAAAAAAGGTTCAGGAAAGAGAAGAAGAGGTTGAAAGGTTTGAAAAATAATGGGATACATGACAGGATTTGATTGGTTTTGTTTTTTGTTTATTTTTTTATGCTTTCACGTTCATCCATGTATGGGTAAGAAGTGAGATCGACAAAAAAGTTGTTGAAAGGTTGAAAACGAACTGCCACGTGTCAAGACGTGAATGGCGAGCATCTTGAACAGTTGTTCACAATTGGAAACGATTGATACATGCTTGCATTTAATGAACTGTTCCCTGGTCCAGGGAGCCAAATTGACGATTATCCATTCGTGAACTCCATTGATTATAAATATAACACAATTTCATAGTGCGCGGGTTGGTCTCCGTTGTTGGTGATTCGAACACTTGTTGGTTGGTTTTTTCATTTCAAACAAGTGTCAATCACATTTCCACCATTAAGAAGCATGCATTGATAAACGGTTCTTTAAAGGGTAAAATCATTATTCATTGTCTTCTTTCTTGTTTTATAAACTGAAATTTTGTGTTTTCTTTCTCTGTCAAGTTCTTTGTGTGAATTGATATGATTATTTGTAAATTATTTAGTTATAATAGTAATTGAATACATGATTGCGTTGTTGAAATTGTTATATTCAATGAATCAATATACTGTAAAATTTGTGCAATGAAATTTGCACTAAACTGTATTGGAGTTACTTGCCATGGTCCGCTGGCTAAGGACTACATAATCCCGGGTATGTTGTTTTGCTTCTATTTTTGTCTATGTTCTATGCTGTTTTTTTTTTTTTGTTATTGATATTGTTTCATGTAGTTTTGCTTTTAGTTTTGATTTGATAAAAATGATTTACATTATGTTCTGTTTTGATTCAAACACCAAAGACACCCCTTTGGCTGAACTCTGAAAACCACAAACCACCTTTTTGGAAAACATATACCCAAAATAAAGTCCAGTCGAATACCATTGCCTTTAAACATATTTAAACATAAAACCCTTCCTCAAATATCAAGCCCTTTTTGTTGATGTAAGGGACTAATTAGGAGGGTGGATATTGGGTTATTAATCCTTAGGGTTTATAAATGTTGAATACCTCTTCTTGTTCTGCCTTTATCCGCTCTTTTCTTTCGATTAAGAGTCTTCCCCAACCCGTCGCACTACGTCCTTTTACTCGGATCTTGGAATCCCATGCCAAATCTGCCAAGAATAGATTGAGTATTCAGTGCTTTAGGCACAATCATCCTTCTCCAGAAACACCCCAACCTGAAGTTATAGAGCATCATTTTCATGAGGAACTAGTGCAATTTGAATTTAGTGACTACAATGTTGTGACCAAAAGAGGCTGGAAATAATCCCTTCAGAAGGCGGCAAATGAAGTATTCAAGCCCATATAATTGGCTTTAGCAAAGAATCTGTAACATTTAGAGGGCAAGTAATATTCAGCCTTGTTACCGATGTAACTGAAGGACTTACTGGAGTTGCAATTTTTCTCTATTGTCTTTATAGATTTCGCCCACTTCCACCCGACTATTTCAGGTTTAGCCTGAAAGGTAATTGGAAATTAGATGACATCATGGGATGTCTCATGTTTTTGCTTGTGAATAGGCTGTCACGGTTCAACCTGGAGCAATGGCGCTGCCACGCCTCCCCGCCAACAGAGAGGTCGCCACAACCAGAACCTCCTAGTCGTTGCCTCCTCACAACCTCACGACGCTGAAAACCCCTAGCCGTTCCTTACCCAAAAATGGCTACTCCAACCCTAGAGGTCGTGATACCTCTCACCCTAGCCTTCATGAAACCCACACTTCATCTTATTGTTTCATGTTTTTTTTTTCTTTGCCCTAGTTTGATAAAAGGTTGATAAGGCTAATGTTAGCAGTTGGGCTTGGCCCAATCATTTCCATTTTAACTTGGCACTAAATGAAGTATGAAATAGGTGAATGATATGGAAACAGGGGACAAATAATGAGTAAACATCATGGTCGTCAGTATGAAGCAAAATCCCATTACTTTGCTTTGGTATTGAATGAGGAGCGGGAATGATTGGGACAAAGGTACTGGGCTCAACCCAATTACACTATTTTTTTTTTAAAAAAAAGAGAAGATTTAAAAAAGATTTATGGTTTGGGTTTAGGCATAATGAGGTTATGTAATAGGAAAAAGATTTTTTTTTATTTCCTTCTTACACCCCTATTTTTAATCCTACATCATCTTCCATTTGATTTTTTTTTATTTGGGTTCATTTTTAGGCTTATTTTTTTAAAATAAATAAAAGTAGTGTTTTATATTTTAGTATTTTTTTATTAAATCTCCAAATGGTTGTATACATCATGTGAGATTTTTATTTTAAATAAATTTTTGATTAAATTCTCAAGTAATAAAATATAAGTATAAAAATTCAAAAATAAGAAATATATAAAATTTAAAAAATATATAAAAATACCAAAAATTCTGAAAAAAAAATCAACTTCTCAAATAACACAATTTTCTTTTATAACTATATATGCCCTGATTCTCCATGTGTTATGGATGTGGATCCGTAGGAGCAAGGTCAATCCTTGTCGGGTCCTTTATTTAAAAATTATTATTTTGTTCTTATTTGAATTTTATTTCTATTTTTGGGAAAAATAAACATTTAATAAACCTCATTTATTAAAGATAATGTCTTAGGAGAGACGTTGTGGGGTGCTAATACCTTTTCCATACGTAACTGACTCCTAACTCATCCTTGGTTTACAAATCATTCCTTTCCTTTTTCTTGGTTTTCCATAGTTTTCCATAATAAACTATAGTGACGACTCCATCTCCTTCATTTCACTCCATTTTTCCACATTTTTCGGATCGTTGTTCATCCTTGACGACGAGGTCGCGACACTTTGTGTATGTCGAAAGATGTTGATCCTCTATCTAATGAGTGAACGATGTGATCATTTAGATCACACCATTTTACAAACCCTTTTTGTTTAGCCAGGAGTGGATGTTATCCAAAAAATGCTTAGGTTTTGCCAAAAAGTGATTGTTGTTCGAACAATACTCTAGCTTTTTAGTGAAAAGTGATTGCATTCCAAAAAATACTCGGGTTATTAACCAGAAGTTGTTGAGTTTCAAATAATACTTTGGTTAGTTTTAACCAAGAGTGACTGAGTTTCAAATAATATTGATGTTTTAACTTGTAGTGATAGTTTACATAATGAAATTCAATCAATTGAATGAGAATTGGATGTATTCTACGCCATTAGACAAACCATTATAAAATTTCCTAGTGTAAATCTTTCTTTCCTTTATCTCATGTTCAATGCATATTATAACATTGCACTAAAAAAAAAGAAGGAGAATTTTACAGACTAAGTTTTTGAAAAGCTTTTGACAAATCACTTATTAGGTAAATTTATCATCTTAGTGCACATCATTAGATGATAATTTACAAAAATTTTAAAAGGATTAAATACATAATTTAAACCTCTCTTCTTGTGTATTTGACATACTTTCACAATTGGTATCAAAGGGTTAAGTGTCTCACAATGTCTAGAGGTGAAAATCCAACAACCATGGTAAGAATAGAGCAAAACCTAATCAAAAAAAGAGCTATGCTCACAAGACCTTCAAATTTATATAGCAATGAAGGCTACAAAGGATTATACAACAATGAAAGTTGCAAAGCTTCATACAACAATGAAGTCTGCAATTAGGTTTATACAACAATGAAAGTTGCAAAGGTTTATTCAACAATTAAGGCTACAACATTTTACACGGTCAAAGGTTGCTAAGGATTTGGAGCTTTGATACCATCTCAAGAATTAAAGAGAATAATTCTCACTTATTATTTCTCATTGCATACATTGAATATATATATATATATATATATATAAATGTGTGTAAGATAGTCTTAGAATCCTACTACCCCTTAATTTTAATAAAATAGTATCTCTTAAATTATGAGATTTACAATATAAAATAAAGATAAAATTAAAGCTCCAATAAATACCGAATTAAAACTAAGATGACAAAATCAAAACCAGTAAATTAGATATCAAAAGTTTCCTAAAATAACTCAACAAGGGCAACAACTAAGGTATGGAGATGTTCAATAAGTGGAGAGGAATACAATTAGTGCATCATAACACACCAAAAGATCATTTCCTTAGGTTTGAATTGGCATATCTAAGTAGAAAAGGGAACTATGAGTGAAGTATGGTGTAGGTGGGAACATATGGAATAAGAGAAATAACATTTCTTTAGGGAACCTTAACTCGGATGTTGTGGAAGTGTTTACATTAGTTCAGATCAAAACATGGGCTTGGATAACTAATATGTATGAAAAGGTAATATTTACATACTCTGATCGGTGTTTAAATCCCATAACCTATTTAAAAACAACAAGTTGAGAGAAAATCATATCATAAAGGGAAGCATTGTGTTTGAAATTCTCAGTCTGAATAATTTTGTCCTCGTGAAATTCTCATTGTGACATTAACATGGTATTGGTAGGAAAATGGAACATGTTGGCTGAAAGAAAGATCTAGAAAGTGTTCTTTTTGTTTTATTTCTGTTAGCACCAGTGGACTGCTGCAGTAATTTGATGAAGCCAACCATGTGTGAAGAAGTTCAAGACCTATGATCTTATGTGGAAAGCATGAAGATTCATGAAGATTTGAAGCTTGGTCT
>Ga0099825_1010237_pt1 | contig 10348 bp, 6 predicted proteins | sample SiratroredBW_FD_76838 | JGI IMG/M metagenome (GOLD analysis project Ga0099825, IMG submission 76838) | Root nodule microbial communities of legume samples collected from California, USA - Siratro red BW | ecosystem: Host-associated > Plants > Roots > Nodule | place: USA: California | collected... | reverse complement strand
TCTATATATATATATATATATATATATATATATATATATATATATATATATATATATATATTCTCTTAAAATATATATATATATTCAAGCGTTTTTTTAATTATTATTATTATAAAATAGCTAGTTCAAAAAATAATGGTAAAAATAAATTAATATAATATATATTACTTTTAAAACGCTACTTAATATAAACTGTATAGTTGTTTTATTTGAATTAAATATATATATATATATATATATATATATATATATATTTATTTATTGATTTCTGAAAAAGAAAAAGTTTAAAGGACATATGAAAAGGAATTAAAGAATTAATGTAGATAAACGGATAGACCGATTAAAGCATTCACATTTATTTATTGTATCATAACACGTTTTATTAGCTAATCAAGTCACTGTAAGAAATATTTCTACAGTTTTCAATTAGGTCACTATTCCCAGATGATTGAGATAGGACTGCCCACGACAGTTTTTCCATTTGACCATTGTAAACGTCCAAAACCAAACCGACTTGGTGGTGGTGGAGACGAAGCTGTAAATATTACCGTATATGATTTCTTCTCATTTTTGTTGATACTCAACACGTTTGGCTCAACTGTGACATTCACTGATGGGACATCCAATGTAACTGATACTTTGTATGTTCCTGCGACCCCCACATTAGTAAGAGTTCTCTCGTGTTTAACCATGGTTGCATTGGAGCTTCTTGCTAGTGGTTTAAACACCACGCCGAACGAAGGGTAATTTAAGTTCGTTACACTGTAGTGCTTTTGTGCATCACAGCTTACCTTTCTCCTCGCCACGGCTTCAATCCTTTCAGCTGTGTAGTTCAATGCACAAAGGAAGTTGAGGTAATCATCGGGTGTCAAATCGTAAACAAGTCCTGGATTAAGCGCCGCAATGGGGTTCACATGTCCTGCACCGATTGCAAAAGGTGTTGAGGGGGCATTTGTGGCACTGTCTAATATTGTTTTACCATTGTTGTAAAACGCATAAGCTGTGGTCATAAGCGCAGACCGAATTGCAGCAGGGCTCCAATTTGGATAAACTGATTTAATCAAAACTGCTATACCGCTAGCGTGAGGGCATGACATGGATGTTCCTGAGATTATGTTAAAATCCACACGCCTATCATCCTGGGCGAGGTTTGTGGGGCCTGCATCTTTCGTGAATGCGGCTAAGATGTTTACACCAGGAGCAATGAAATCAGGTTTCAATATCTCTGGAGTGATTGGGTTTGGACCTCGAGAACTAAGTGCCGAAACAATTGGCGACGGTTCAATTCCAACCTTTGTTCCTTGGAACACAAGTGTAGCTGTTGGATTTTGTGCCTGTTGCAGGTACATCTTGATGGCTTTTGAGGCATTGAAACCCACTGCAGCTGTTGGCAAAAGATGGGCATCGGCCACCAATTCCTCTCCGTGAATTTCTCCATTGGCTAACACCATGCCCGCGCCACCAGCAGATTTCACCACAAGTCCTTTCTCCACCCTTGAAATATTTCCACGTTCACAGAACACAATTTTCCCCTTGACCTTTTCTGGATCCAAGCTATCTTTCAGACACAACTCTGCACCTGTTTTTGCGCTGGCATTCACAGCGTATACGAGTGGCACAAAAGTACTAGGCGAAAGACTACCATCATAAATTGAAACTCCATAATAGTTTTGTCCGTTCCCCAGTTTGACATATACTGGAAAATCACGGTCTATTGTGCCAGCTCCCACAGTGATCATCCAAGGTGCAACATTTTGGAGAGAAGACTTAGTAGGACCATTGTTTCCTGCAGAACATGCAACTACAATCCCTTTCTCCATTGCTGCAAAGGCTCCAATGGCAAGGTTTTCTTCATCATAATCAACTGCTGCTCGTCCGAGTGATGCTGAAATCACATTGACATTGTCGGAGATGGCTGCGTCCATTGCCGCCAATATATCAGAAGCAACGCAGTTATCTTCCCAACAAACCTTATAGATAGCAACTCTAGCGTGTGGGGCCATTCCACGCGCTATCCCAGAAGCATAACCGAACAAGCTTGCACCTTTCACTGCAGAACCCGCAGCTGTGCTTGCTGTGTGGGTGCCATGGCCCTCAGAATCTCGTGGGGATCTAAAACTTTTGGTTGCATTAAGGGGACCCTCTGAGGCCTCGTAGCCTTTTGAGAAGAACCTAGCTCCTATTAACTTTTTATTGCAATTGGCAGCAGTGAAATTCTCACCTGATTCACATTTGCCTTTCCAACTCGCAGGAACAGGTCCCAGTTCGACATCGTCAAAACTCTTGCTTTCGGGCCAAACACCAGTGTCGAGGAGTCCTATGATGATGTCACTGGTCGCATTTGACTTACGAAACATGTATGTGATTTTATCCAGCCCAAGAAACTGCTGTGTTCGAGTTGTGAGTGGTTTGTATATTTGTTCCGGTAGCACCTTTCGAATCCCGATTTGACTCTTCAATAATTGGGCTTCTTCAAGACTTAATCTTGCAGAAAATCCATGAATGGCAGTGTCATAGGTGTAGAGCATTTCTGCTGAGTCAGATATAGATTTCAAAATGGATCTGTACCAAATTGAATGATGATTTAAGATTGTTGGCATTTCGGATTTGGCCACATGAACAATGTAAGTACTCTTTTGATTATCTTTTGTATTCTCTATTGTAGCTATAGATACATCACAAAGGATGAAAAACAAAACAAAAGTAGTTGCAAAAAATGGTTTATCAAACATCTTCATGCTAAACTTGTTTGTAGTGAAACTTCTGAGGGGAATGTAATAGAGAATTTGGCCTAAGAGAGAACCTACTCTAGTGCACAATATATAATTGTTGTGAAAAGGAAGTGTGTCCACTAGGTTAAAGTTTTTGTCTATAATTATGAGAATGAGCGTTTGTTTACTGTGTAATTTTGATCACACTTTCGAATACTTCCATCATAACTAATTGGAATCTGGAATTTGGGTGTTTATTAAAGAGAAATGATATATTGGAATTTGGTGTTTATTAAAAAGAAATAACAATGAATGTAAACTACTGTTACCAATATTAATATATCATTGTTCTTATTCAAAGATATTTTTTTATTAGCTTTTATCAAAAGGAATGATATTTTATCAGAAGGAAACAATGATTTACCTTCATTTAATAAAAAAAATATTATTTTATTAAAATATAATATTTTATTATAAAAAGCAGGAGTGAAATGGATATAATTTTTTTACATTAGTGGTAAAATATATTTATTCTTTTATTAAAGTAGCATTATCTTATAATTTTAGTGATTTTTAACTTTTTCTATTCTCAATTATTTGAAATTTTTTTTTATAAATTGTTTTTATTAATTTAAGTTAAAGAATTAATATTCTAGTAATCATATCACTATGACATAATTTTTATTTTATATAAATTTTTTATATAAGATTATTTCTTAGGTATAATTTATCCCTTTTATAAATAAATATGATTTATTTTTGTGATTATGAAAAACAAAATATACTATTTTAATGCTTTAACTTGTGGAATAAGTAAAGAGGGAAATAATTGATTGATTTTGGTTATTAGATCATTAAATTTATTGAATTCCACGTGAAAATATAGTAAGAATCATATGATAAAAGGAATAGAAACTGTTAAATGCACTTAACACTTGTTTTTGTTTTCATCTCAATAACATGTACAAACAAACATTTTGGTTGCTTCGTCACCTAATTTATTTATTTTATAATTAAGAAATTAAAAGTGACAAGGAAAAGAAACATAATATGTGAATGAACATTTCAACAGTAACTAATTCTGTCATAATAGAATTAAAAAAAAAACTATTTAATATCTTTAAAAAGGATTTAATATTTAAGAGTTTTAATACTGTCAACAAGATACTTATTGAGGAAAAAAAAAATAAAAGTATGATATAAAAAGACTTATTGCACTAAAAAAAAGAGAGCTACTGCTAATTTTCTTCTTTGTTGACAAAAATCCATGTTTGAAATTTACATAAATAAAGCATTTCATATTTAATATTGTAAAACCCAGATATTAATAATGCTAACAAAGTATATTAATCATTCAATAATTATATAATATCAAATAATACTTGCTGAAGAAAAACATAATATTAAATAAAAAATACCAGTTTTTTATTTTAAAGTTGACCAACAATCCTATTTGAATCTAAATTTACTGTAACAAGAATATTATCATTATTCTTATTCAAAGTTTTTTCTTTATTAGTTTTTATCAAGAGGAATGAAACGCTAATGGGAGCAGTGATTTACCTTCATTTAACAGAAAAAAAACAATATTATTTTATTAAAATAGAATATTTTATTATAAAAAGTAGGAGTGAAATGGATGTAATTTTTTTACAGTAGTGTTAAAATATTTTTATTCTTTTATTAAAGTAGCATTATCTTATAATTTTAGTGATTTTTAACATTTTCTATTCTCAATTATTTGAAATTTATTATTTTTTATAATTTTTTTAAATTTAAGTTAAAGAATTATTATTCTAGTAATCATGTCACTATGACATAATTTTTATTTTATATAAATTTTTTATATAAGATTATTTCTTAGGTATAATTTATCCCTTTTATAAATAAATATGATTTATTTTTGTAAATATGAAAAAAAAATATACTATATTAATGCTTTAACTTGTGGAATAAGTAAAGAGATAAATAATTTATTTTAGTTATTAGATCATTAAATTTATTTAATTTGATGTGAAAATATAGTAAGAATCATATGATAAAAGGGGTAGAAACTGTTAAATACACGTAACACTCGTTTTCATCTGAATAACATATACAAACAAACATTTTGGTTGCTTCGTTACATAATTCATTTATTTTAGTGAAAATTTGGGTCGTAATCCAATCCTAATTTTTCCTTTTTTAAAATAAATAAAACTTTATATTTTTTAATTTCTAAAAATAAAATAATAAAGAAGAAATCATTTTTCATGAAAATAAGAAATAAAATCCAAACTTTAACAAGCAATTAAATGATTAAGGGATTTTAAAAAAAGAAAATTAAAAATATTTTTTTTTCGCCCACACAAAATTTGGTGTTGAGATTGTGATATAATTTGGTGTTGACATTGTGATATAATGATTAGTGATATTATAAATGGAGTATTTGATTTTCTACCACTATATAACTATAATAATGATAACATGAAAAATACTATATAAGTACAGTGTTTTGAACAGATTTTTAGGTAAAACATAATGTAATATAATTGATAGATAATTATTCTTCAAATATGTAATCTAAGATTTAAATTTCATTATACATACAAAGGAACAGTTATTAAAGACATCCTCAAGATACTTTAAATGATAAAAGCATCCTAATTTAAAAAAAAAATAACTGATCACTTGTTCTAACAATTTATGTTGAATTTAAAAGTAATTTAGTTATTATTAATGATCTAATACTAAATTTTAATAAGTTAACATAAATATTTCAAATATAATTATTGAAAATAACTCTTTAAGTGTTTTAACAGTTAAATTGGAGTTCTAATTATACTTTTCCTAATGGTGTCTATTTATGTAATTTATAGGTCATTAATTGATTAATAAAAGGTGTCTAGTTATGCAATTTTCTGAAAGATACTTATTATTATTATTATTATTTCTCTCTTATGATATATATATTATCAACCACAATTACTTTTTACTTTCTTTTTTCTCTAGTACTTATTCGTTTTCTCTTCTTAGGTATAGATGAAATTTTGACTGTAGATGAACATTTTCTATACGTATACACCGCAGTGCACCTTACACGAGTTTTCAAACTGAGTAATGGGACACATATTACATATGAAAAATTATATATTGAGAATGGAGTATTGAGTAAAAGATAACTTTTTAGTTGAAAAAATGCATAACAATTCAGAGAAAGAAAAAATTACAGCTATAAAGTAGCAGGGAGTGTTAATACGTCACTGCATATGTTCGAATACGGTTTTGATTTTAAATATAGCAGAATGACCCCACTGTGGAGGAATTGGCCCTCTGGCGTTCATCCAGATGAATAACATCAAAAGCGACTGTAGAGAGGTACTGTCTCTGGTAGTGGCTGGGCCAAATGATAAAACAGTTCCTTTCTTCACCCTCAAACAAGGAAAAGACATTATCTTAGGTCGCCTGCACTGCACTGCACCCATAACTTCACTTATCCAATCTATTCTAATTCCTACTTTAGTCTTTGTCAATACTTCACTTTTTTGCTCTTTATATTCCAAACTCTCTCTGTCACTCCACTCTGCCACACACCCACAATTCCCTCTACATTCACATTTTTTCACCACATTCTCCCTATAAATCCCATTCTTCTTACCCTTATCATTTCCCCTGCCTCTCACAACAGTTTTTAACCAAAACCTGTACTTTTCCTCTGATGGCGGCAAATAGTGGCACTACCCTGGAACAATTGAAAGAAGAAGAGGGGGAAGAAGAAGAAGAAGCATTGTCACTTTGCGACCTCCCAGTCAATCTGATCAACGACGAGGCTCAACCGAAACCAAAACCAGATTCCCAGATCATAGAAACCCGAGAAGATTTTGACTTTCGCTTATGGGGTACCCCCTTTTCCTCAGAATCAGAAATGTGTGCTGCTGATGAAGTTTTCTTTCAAGGCCAAATTCTCCCCTTAAGTCTCTCGTTCAAGCGATGCCAATCAAGGTCCGAGTCCTTGGGTCACGGTTCTCTCAGAGAGTTCCGTAGCAATAGCAGTAGAAGCAGCAGCGTCAGAAGCCAGAACTCAACTAGTAGCAGCTCCTCCACCACTACCACCACCCCAAGAATTTCCAAACCCAGAGCTCAAAATCAAAATCAAAATCACTTCCATGCGCACCCAAGTCCCCAACCTCAGTTGAAGGCAACCGTTCCAAGACAAGCAAGCTTCGGTAATCAAGGTAGAAAATCATCTGCATGGGACTTTTTCCGCTTGGGTGTGGTGCCTGCACCCGAGATAGCATTGCAAGATCTCAAAGTTCGCAGCAAAAACCACATAGTTCGCAACAATAGCAGTAACAACAGCAGCAATAGTAACCTCAATGCTAATAGCGCTGTAAAAAGGAGTTACAGCGCTAAGGGCAATCACGTTTTCAAACAATTTGTCGGTATAGGTGGTGGCTTTTGGAGTGGCTGCAAATGTTCAGTTGAAACAGTGCAATCGGACATGATCATGATTAAGGGTAGTCCCAAAAGCGCCAACAAGACCGAAAGCGCAACTCACGCGACGAAAGAAAAAGTGGTCGAAAGGAAGAAGCAGAAGCAGAGACAAAAGCAAGGAAAGAGGACCATGTCGCGTCGTCGAACGTTTGAATGGATAAAGGAGCTTTCGCATGATGCAACAAGCTATCCCGATGATGAGGCTTTGTTATCTAAATCTTGAACGCTTTGCCTCGGCGCATGCTTGTAATTTTATTTCTTTATTATTGGGTTCGATCGCCTTTATAGCCGTTGGCTTTTGTTTTTGTTCTTGAATTGCATCATTGCGAATGAGAGTGGAGACTCTGTAATCAAAACTTCTTACCCTAGTGAGAATGATAGTTTTGCTTTTTCGTTTCTCTTTTTGACTGATGGTGATTGATTGCGTCTTAAAGATTGAATGTGCTTCGTAAGATATTGTTGGTGAGATCTGTGTCCGAGGCGAGTGGCGATGGTGAATTATAGCATGATAAGGTCCAGCGTTAGTGGGATAATTTGGTGCTTATGCTTGTCGTGACAGATGGAACTTCGATACTTAATGATTGGATAATTGGTTCTTGGAGTATGTGAAATAATAATGATTCTTGCATATCTAAAATGATTATCCCTTTTTTATATTTATTTTAATAATAAAATACGATTCCTAAAAACATAATTAAATATATCTTTCTTTTGAAAAACTATTAAAAAATTATGCATTTCAACACTTTTTTTTAGTTTACAATGTTATAAGAATAGTAGAAAGATTTTAATGCGTTCATACATTTTACTTCCCGCCCTTTCATATGAAGTAACTGAGAAAAATAATTAATGATATTGATCTCCAAAAATTAGTGGCATTAAATTATTACAAAATGTGTTTCTATTATAAATTTGTCTTTATATTTATTGAGACGTTGAAAAAATAACTTATGATTATATACTTTATTATCATACGGATTTATTTATTTTTAGTTAAGATATTATGTTGGAGTGTTACTAAATAAGAAGTTATACGACTGAGAGAGAAAATTCTATTAAAATATAACCACGTTTTTTTTTTCACTTACGTTAATAATTGACGGAGTAAGTGAACCACGTTAATATAGGACGAGAAAGACAGTTTATGTTATTAATTCATAATATTTATGGCTAACCGAAGTATGAAAGGTTAGGGATACTTTATTGGGGGCTGCTATTTGCACCTTAACTTTAACTCTTCGCACTATCCTTCTACTTTTCTTTTTGTTTTTTTTTTTTTTTGACAAAAAAAATACTTTTAATACAAACTATTTAGTTTCAGAAAGATATGTGAAATAAAAAATGAAGATGGTCTGAGATAACTTTAAAGAGAGAAAGAGAGAAAAAATAGAAAGGACATGCGAGTGAAGGTGAGGAATATAGTATTTTAAAAGGGATTAATCAAAAACTAAGTAAAAGAACCAACAATTCTGTGGGTGGATCGAAAAATTGTACTTTTCAAGCTTTTCGTGTTTGACAATTGGCATGACCTTTCATGCTATATATGGATGTAAGGAAAAAAGTGGAGAAAAAGGTTTAAAAATTATAAAAGATCAGGAAATAAATATATCTTTTTGATTTTTTTTTAACTATATCTTTTGGTTATTTAAATTTGAGGAAAAAAGAAGAAGATTATCTTAGTTAAGATTATTTATTAAGTTATTGAAAGTTAAAAATTAGTTATAAACTAATAATTATCAAGCTATATTAGTGAATAAAAAATTGATATAGTTAACAATTAAATTAACTGATTATATATATAGAGTCTATAAGATTATTTTATTTTATAGAATAATTATGTTTGCACTTATAATTTTAGATTTAAAACTAATGTCACAGGATAAATTTAAAAGAATATTGAACATCTTTAATGGTTTGTTTTTCTTGGATGTTTGTATGGTAGTAAGCTAAAAGCTAATACGGTTCTAGTGTAGTCAACGTCAATTTTAAGGCAGTGTTTGGTGAAGAATTTCAAATCTTAATATATATATATAGAGAGAGAGAGAAAGAGAGAGAGAGAGAGATTTAAATACCTAAATTAAAATCCTTTTGTTTTTAAAATACGCAATTCAAATTTCATATATTAAATTCTTCAGATAAAGTAATTAATATTAATGACATGTAACCTTTATTTTACATTATTTGAAATTCATCACTATATTATTTGAAACTCCTTCATTTTGGTCGAAAACAAATTTCTCATAAAATTTTCATCATTTTAAAATTCTTTAAATCCAATCGGAACAGATTATTTCTATATATGATATTTTAAATTCACTTAAGAACCATTTTCTCAAAATTTCCCATCCAAAATCAGTGTAATCCAAGTCCTAAAGTTTGATGTTGCCTGGTCGAGGTCGTGGTCTACTTTTACTTAATTTTTATTTTTTTTAGTCTGGTCCTCCTTTCTTTACAGGGGGTCATTAACTCCCTGTATGTTAAGGATTTCAAATGCATTCAGCCATTTTCTCACCAGAAATTCAGAAAGAAAAAATTACTAGTAATTGACAATGAATGGACAAATCTTTTACTACAGAGTAGATAACATTTTAGTGTTGAGGATTTTGACCCTTAGGCTTTGTGTGGTATGAGAGAATGGATTTGAGAGGATGGATTTAAAGGGATTTGAGTGGATTGTGTGTAGATGAGAGGGTTGTTTAGATTAATGGATAGATGGTAAGATTTGAAGGGATTTGAGGGGATTAGTTATGAAAGTTTGGGATTGATTTGATAGATGTTATAGATTTGTTTTTATTTTTTTAATTGATATATTTTTGAAATTACTAATTAACCTTTGTGACATAAGATGGTAAAAAATTAAAATGAATTAAATTAAATTGATTTTAATATAAAAAATACAGAAACTGAATTAACTAAGTAGATATTTTTTTTAGTAGGTTGATAATGATTTTAATTAATCCAACCCTTGAACATTCTTATTTTTGTGTGTTAATAATTTTACATTTAAAAGAAAATAAAACTGTTTTTTTTAAATGAATAAAAAATATTTTAAATAACACATTCTCTTCTCAATTTCATCATATATATATATATATATATATATATATATATATATATATATATATATATATATATATATATATATATATATATATATATAAAAT
>Ga0099825_1010234_pt1 | contig 10351 bp, 2 predicted proteins | sample SiratroredBW_FD_76838 | JGI IMG/M metagenome (GOLD analysis project Ga0099825, IMG submission 76838) | Root nodule microbial communities of legume samples collected from California, USA - Siratro red BW | ecosystem: Host-associated > Plants > Roots > Nodule | place: USA: California | collected... | reverse complement strand
TTTCTCACACAAAACATAAAAATCTCTATTATACATTATCTATCCATACAGTGATATAGAGAATATATATATATATATATATATATATATATATATATATATATATATATATATATATATATATATATATATATATATATCTTTTATTGGCATATGACCAGAATTCTTGAGAAAATAATTATGATTGTAGTAATGTTTTGATAAGATATACTTAACTACTTAATCACTTCCCATATAAATTTTGTTGTTTAGGGTTGAATCATCAAAAGTGGTATATGTATCCATATGTCTGATAAAGTGAGAGTAATTCTTGTGGTTATAGGTCAAGTCATAGGCCCCCATTGTTTGTATTGTGTGTTAAGTTTATTAAGATTAATATTTAAGGCTTATAAAGACCTCACTCCTTTCATGTTTCTCTTCCATATGTGCCTGTTGTATGAGTAGAACCAGAACCTGCTCAGTAAGAGTTATTAGGCAAGAATCTTTGGAAGATTTTTCGGATGATTAACTTATGAAGAACCTAGCTCTAATGTCTTAGAATATATAGAATAAACAGTTTTATATTCTGATGTAGAACTCTTATTGTTGTAAACTTATACGTCATTTGTAATATATTATGAATATTTACAAAAGATGTGAAACGTTGAAATACATCTATATTTGTGAAATGAATGAGTTGGGACTTGCAGCGGTATTGGAGGTTCTCGGTAACCCGAAAAAGGCGTGGTGAAGAGATCTCCATCAAGGACATGGTAGAGGCATGACGTGAATGAGGTTTGATGAGGATGGCGAAGAGGTGTCGTGAGTGAAGTTAGTAACGCTGAGGAGCTCGGTTGCGACGAGGATGTGCTTGGTAAAGCTCGGCGATGCTCGGGCAAAGCTCGACGATACTCGGGTAAGGCTCGACAGTACTCATTAAGGCTCAACAACTTAGGAAGGCTCAACAACTCAGCAAGGCTCGGTGTACTCGGCAAGGCTCAACAATGAGGTGGAGAAAAAGTTCCGTGACTTGGCAACTTCCCTTGATTGTGGTATGAATGGCAGTGTACGCGACTCAATGTCGGGGTTTTCAAAGAATACCATTGTTGATTTTCTCCATTTTTTCTGTAATTCTTGTTGCATCTTTCTCTTCATCTTGGTTTCAGATTGATTGTTTCTTTCAAATTGGAAGGGTTAGTGATTTTGTATCTTATTCTCTACTTCTTCCTTGCCTCGTTCTTGCTTCTTTATCTTTTTCATTTCTATTTTGCTTTCTTTTTTTTCTGTTTGTGATCTTTCTGATACAGGGTTGATGATGTTGCCAACGGAACTGTTCGAAGGTTCACGATATCGAAATTTTGGAATTGTGCCTAGAACAGCGATATCTGAAATTGATTAGCTGTAAACTCTATCTATATAACTAATTACATTTTGAGAACTTGTTTTGGGAATAATTATTTATTGTTGGGGGTTGAAAGGAAATCAAGGTACCATGGTTACATATTCATATATATGCTTTAATATGTTTGAATTGATATGATGTGTGTTATGACTAATTTGTAGATTCATATATAACCATTTTGGTTGAAATGAAACCGAAGTATTGGGGGTTGAAAGGAAATGAAGGGTTACATATGTATTTATATGCTTCAATATGGTTGAAATGAGATGATAGATGATATATGTTATAACTTAATGATGGATTCATATGTAATCATTTTGGTTGAAATGAAACCAGAGTAGTGAAGATTGAAAGGAAATCAATGTATAGTAATTTCAAATTAATTTATATGAAGTGAATATGCTTGGAATGGATTAGAAAGGATAGTGATTTGATAATATACCTGTTTGTATTCTATTTGATGATAGATATTTGAATCTTAAATTATAAGAGAATATAACTTGAAAATTTATTTATTTCATTTCATTTTACTTTCACAAGTTAAAATATTATTTCATTAGTTTACCTTTGTTTTTCTTGTTGTATTATGAAATTCAATAAATGTACAATGTACACAAGCAGATGCAGATACAGGTTCAGAAGCACTGAAGAGGAGTATAAGTTATTAATTTGGTTGTGATTTTCTCTCTTTGTGCATTGTAAGTAGTTGAATATAGGTTTGATGTATCTCGAGACCTTTCGAAACACTTTAAACCTTGGAGTATATGTTAATACTTGGACATAGATAAAAGTTGGTTTTGTAAAAATTTCTTTGATATTTTCGCTCAACCAAATATGGTATTGGAACTAAACCTGGTCTCGGATCTATTTTCGCACAAGTGAAGAAATTCTCACTCAAGCGAAGGGTTTCTCACTAAAGCTAAAATATTTTCGCTCAAGCTAAAAAAAAACTTATTTTCTTACTTTATGAACTGTTTTGCAATTTGAAATCATATTTCTTTTATCCTTAGTGTTTTCTATTAAAGATGAATGAGAAATGATATACAATTTTTGGACTGTTACACTAAGTACACAAAAATATGAACAATTGGTTGTGGCCACAAACTATAAATGAAGCTGCTTGATAATAGTATAATTGCATCTTCTCTAGTTTTATTAAGTAGTAGTAGTTTCTTGTTTATCTCACTTGTTTATTATGTTTTTTTTTTCTTTTTCTATTTATATAAATTATGAAGGTCGATGAAGTGAAGTCTAACAAGAAAGTGTCAATTAGAACAATCAACAACCAATTGTTGAAGCCAAGTGGTAAGTAAAATGTATTTATGTCCTAATATTTGAAATTGAGAATACTTGCCTCTAGTATCTTATCACATTTGTTGTTCATAATATGCTTATTTCACTTTTGATGAGCTGAAATTTCACTTCATACCAAATTGATAAAAACATTACTCACCTAAAGGCTTGAATAATATCTCATTAAAGAAAACTTCTTAGACTTAATAGATTACAAGTGGTTTCATACATGAGTTGTCCAACTCATATTATAATAGGTAAAAGGAGAAAATACCAACTATCATGATGACTTTCTAACTATTAAATATTCAAAAGATCTAATGATTAAAATTTGAGCTCACACATCCAAAACACAAAATCATCTTCATGGCATAATTATGGTATTGTTGTCCAACAAATGCGAGCCAAATTTTGGTGTTGTAAATAAAAGCTACAACGTCAAAAGAGGAAAGATAATCTCGTCTCTAGATTTCCACACTTCAAATATAGATTCATTTGAAACACTATTGCTCCTCAAGTCTAGAGACAAGTGCACTGATATATGTCAAGATAATCTTGGTCTAATAAGTAGTAACATCTTAACTTACAATATAATTTGATATATGTCAAGATAATCTTGATCTAATAAGTAGTAACATCTTAACATACAATATAATTGTAATTCAAATACTAATCACATGATAATAAAATTAGAACACTTAAGCATATCCAGATAAAAACCTATTAAGATATTATAAATACAATAAATTCAAGGTAAATACTATTAATTAATTATATTTATTATTGTTTAAAATTCCAACTAACTTAAGTATAAGAGTGTGCTTGTTAAGTATCTTTCTTAAATTGTGAGACTTTTTTTACCAAATTAGCACCTTTTTAATTTTTATTTATCTCAATAGCACTCTTTATTTTTTATTTCCCTCAATAGCACTCTTTATTCTTTAATTATTGAAATAACACTCTTTTATTTGTACATTAATTATGATTATTATTTTTTTTATGATTTTGGGATTGTATTTTATTATAATAATTTATTTTTATATTAAAAATTGATATTGGAAGAAAAAATTATAATATTGTTATTTGAATTAAAATTTGTATTTTTCATTTGTTAAAAATATATCTAAATAATTAATAGCAAAAATAAAGTAAAATTGTTAAAGTATTTTTGCAAATAAATATTAATTAAATGGCTTAAAAATTTTAAATAAAATTTAATTTATTTATGAATTGCTTTTAAATGTTATGTTTATTACTTAAAAATTGTTAACTACTGAAATTATGCAATACACATTGAACATAAAGAGAGAAATAAATGACAATCATATATTTACTAAATAGTTTAGTTAATGGTACACAAAATATTTTGTGTGAAATGAAATATAAATTTTATTTTTATCAAAACTCAGCTTTTATCTTTATCAAAAAAATCAATTATATCTTTATTGAAAATCAAATTTTATCTTTATCGAAAATCAAATTTTATCTTTATAAAAAATCAAATTATATCTTTAATAAAATATAAAATTTTATCTCTATCAAAAACCAAATTCTATTTTTATCAAAAATCAAAATTATCTTTAACAAAAATCAAATTTTATCTTTATCAAATTTTTATTTGATTTTTGCCATTAATTATTTAGATATTTTTTAAACAAACTAAAAATACAAATTTTAATTAAAATAATAATTTTATAATTTATTATAATTTTTTCTTCCAATATCAATTTTAATATAAAAATACAATCAAAAAATTATTATAGCTTATTTTAGTATAATTTATTATGCCAAATTTAAATTTATTATAAAATATAAAATAAATAATTTATCATTTTTTTCTATTATAATTAATTAGTTTAAAAACCTATAAAATATTTAATTTTATTTTCTTTGTATTCTTTTTTTTTTAATTTGAATTTAATTATTTTTACATTATTTTTTATCTTAATTTTAATAAACTAATAATCACAGTTTTTAATAACTATTAAAAAAAAGAGTGCTATTATAGAAAACAAAAAAGTGCTATTTCAGAAATTACAAAAATAAAGAGTGCTATTGAAGAAAATAAAAAATAAAGAATATAATTTATGGAAATAAAAACTAAAAATGTGCTAATTAAGTAAAAAAAAGTCTTATTGTGATATTATAGAAAATATTAATAAGTAACCTCCAAAATAAAAATAAATACTATTAATTAATTAGACATTTATTATTATTTATAACCTCTAACTAATTTAAACATAAGATTACCTTTGTCCTTCCGAAACAAAGACATTATAAGATATCTTGAAATAGGATATATTGAAAAAAGAGACATCTTGTACAATTAACGAATCTATCGTGGCCAAATAAGACCTAAATCTAGAAAATGTTAAAACATGATATTATGAGGTTATCTGAATCTTATAAAAATAAAAATTGAATTAGTTAAAATAATAAATCAATAAATTAATTATCTAATAATATTATTTGATATATTATTAGATATATTTATATTATACAATTATTAATAAGGATAACATTTGTTACTTACCTTACAAATAGAGACATTGATCAAGTGATAATATTGTATCCCTGACAGTATATATACATTGTGTATATAAGTTGTTTTTCTATTTTTCTTTTAATAATATTTTAAAGCTATAACACAAAATTTATGATTAAAGATATTAATGTAAAAAATAAAAATGAGAATAACAAGAAAAAGGAAGAAAAAGGCTAAAACTAGGACGCATTTTGAAATAAATAATTACTCACCTTATACGTAATATTCAAAATATTTGATTCTATACGATAAATTTTTATAACAATATATTTTTAATATAATATAGTAAATAATATATTTAATTATCTTTTTTCACAATATATATATATATATATATATATATATATATATATATATATATATATATTTAAGTTTGTATTTCCATTTTGACCTGGTCTCCATTACTGCCATCCTCCATCTCGCGGTTTTAATTTATTTTAAATTATTATTTTATAAATTTAAAATAGTAATGATTTAACCTTTTAAATATCAATACATAAAATTTCAAGATATTTAATTAAGAATTTTATCACTTTTAAACAGTTTTTTAATAATATTTTGATATTCTAATCTTAAACTATTTTACTTCTAAAAGATTTATTTATTTATATTGATTTTACCTTTCTATCTGATCCTTATATATCTATAAATTTGTTCATTAATATTTTGTAATTTAAATTTCTTTAAAGTCATAATTTTTTAAAATCTTATAAAAAAATAAAGTCTTCAAATTTTTCAAATTTTATTATATAAATTTTATTAAAATATAATTTTAATAAATAGATTGTCTTTGGATACTAATTTGTAGAAATCTGGTATTCATATTTATTTCATGTGTAATATTTATATGAAATTTCAAGAACATGTTGAACATTTGTTCTTTGAGTCTATAGTGGTTGCTCCACTTTGAAATTGGATTTAAGATATACATAAATTTGTTTCAATGATATCTCCATCTTTATGCTTTGTAAAAATATCAAAGACTAATGGTATCACACAAGTTTATGATATTTATTTGACTATTGTTGTACATGTGGTGTAGGATATCTAGAAAATGTGAAATGATTGCAAGTTTGATAAACCAATTAGTTTCATTACTATAAAGAATTTGATTTTGATAAGGGTTGGTATAGTTGGGAGTTGATTTAAAGAAGTGATGAATAATAATATTGATGATTTTGTTTTGATTAAGAACTTTAATATTAATATATATTTATCAAAGGCTTCAAATTGATTTTACTATTTATATTTTTTCTTATGATTTATCTTTGCATTTAATGCAGGTAGATTTTTTTTCTCTATCACCTTCATTCTTATCTCTTCGTTTTGAAAAGATAAGCTTTCATCTTTCTTTTTTTTATTTTTTTATTTATTATTTTTTTAAATATCTTTTTATAATTTTATTTTTACAATTCATATTGTTACTACTATTTTATAATACTTTTATAATTATTATTGTTTTCATTTAATCACAATATTTATCAAAAACTACTTGTTTTGTGTTTTAATGTTCATACTTTATCTATTTAGAATACAAAATATTTTTAAAATTAAAGTTTTATCACATAAATTTTTCTAAAGCACTTATTTTAAAATAAGAATAAAATAACTACTATAATTATTTTAAATAGGGATGTTACATACTTCTTCTACCATTGGGTCTAGCATAAAATTTTGGACTTCTCTGATACATCCTTGACTAGTTTGTTACAAATCCTTACTAATTGGCTATCAAACTCTCAACCGGTGCCTAATATTTGGAATGGGGATTAATTTCTCCATTTTTGTAAGTATACTTTGTCTTGGTTAAAACCTTCTGTTAAGGATTATGTATTTTATAATGGTAAGAATGAAATTTGGAAAGATTCTACTAATGGTATTCTTACTCAAAAAGCCGCAAAACATCTTTTTTCATGAGTGAAAGCTAATCTTTGGCTAGGTAAAATCTAGAAGACTTGTATTCCTTCGACTATATCTTTGGTGGTTTGAAAGTTAATTTTAAATAGATTGCCTTTGGATACTAATTTGCAGAAAATTGGTATTTATATTTATTTTATGTGTAATATTTGTATGAAATTTCAAAAACATGTTGAACATTTGTTCTTTGAGTGTATAGTGGTTGCTTGACTTTGAAATTGGATTCAAGGTATACATAAATTGCTTTCAATGATACCTCCATCTTTCTGCTTTGCAAATACCAAAGACTAATGGTATCACACAAGTTTATGATATTTGTTTGACTATTGTTGTTCATGTGGTGTAGGATATGTGAAAAATGTGAAATGATTGCAAGTTTGGTAATCCAATTAGTTTCATTACTATAGAGAATTTGATTTAGGGGTTGGTATAGTTCGGTCGATTTAAAGGAGTGATGAATATTAATATTGATGATTTTGTTTTGATTAAGAAGTTTAATATTAATATCCATTTGTCAAAGGCTTCTAATGTTCTTTTGGATATATGAAAATCTCTTGCTATTGGATTTGTTAATTGTAACATGGATGGTATTGCTCTTGGAAGTCTGAGTTTTGCTACTTGTACTAACCTTTCCGAGGTAGTAGAAAAAAAATATATGAGGAGGTTTGCTTCTAATATTGGTATTAATATTTTCTTGAAAGTGAAGCTAAGTAGAGTTATGCTTGCTATTGAGATAGTTGTATAAGTTGGTCTTTTTTTATTGGTATAAAGTGACTCTATGTTGGTAGTTAATTCTTTTAAGAATCCTTGGATTATTTTGCGTGAAATGTAAGAAAATTTTTGTTTTTGTTTGAGTAAATTTCTTTTTGTATTAGTCATGGATTTTTAGAAATAGGTTTGGTTTGTACGAATATAGGTTTTCTGGTTTTGGTTTGATCCCTATGTGTTTATATTTTTTTTTCCTTTGCTTATATATATATATATATATATATATTTTATTTTATTTTATAAAAAAATATAATTATTGAGATTTGAAGTACCACCTAAGTTGAGATGTTATATTTTCGTAAAAATATATTTTGGAGTAATGCCTTTTATATAAAAGAAAGAAAGAATGTTAGTAAATTTGAATAAAAGTAACTAAATTTGATCTATTAAAAAAATCAATTTAAACAAAATGAGTAGTTTGAAAAAAAATAATAAACATATTCATAGGGTTAGTATTTAATTCCTATATTTTTATTCTTAAAATATCTCAACATAAATTATATATGTTTCTAAAATTATAATTTTGCAAATTAATTTGTTAGATTATATTCTAGTAACCTAGTAATCACACATTTTTAGATTAAGAATAATTTATATATATTTCATATATATACATATATATATATATATATATATATATATATATATAAATTATCATTCATTTTGATTTTTAAATGAAAAAAAACCCCTCAAACTAAGAAAATATTTACTTTTTTTAACATTCATATTATTTCAGAGGATTTCTAGAAGAAAACTAATTATGTAATTTTATTTTTATGATATAATCAAATTATCATCAATTCTGTTTATTTGTTTTTATAATATTATCACATCATATTGTAATAATTTTATTTTATTTTTTTTATTTAACTATATTTAGAATGGGGTACAGTATTTTTATATATTCAATTCTCTATTTTTCATGAAATAGAATATTTTCATTCTCATATCCTTTATTCACTTTTATTCATTTTTGTTCATATTTTTATTTTTTTATAATATATTCACATAGGATATAAATTATATATATATATTTTAAATTTTTTTATCTATGCCAAATATTTTTTTTATGATATAAATCAATTAAAGTTATTGCTAATTTAAATATTTTTGTCAGTCCGGGTGCAAATCTTTGAGACTTACAAACTTGGTTGAGAGAATAGCTTCCTCCCTTCTACCTAAAACAAATTACAATTTCCTTTTATCTAGAATTAAATGTAGTAATTTATTTAATATACGCATTCTATTCAAAATATTTAGGCAAAATTAATTTTAAATTTGAATATTTTAAAATGTAGCAATCATAAACTTAGCTTGACATTCTTCTTTGCAATTTTTTTTAGTAAAGATTACAACTTAGTAAGCCCATACCTAATAATAATTCATATTTACACAACAAATTATAGGATGCCAGATGACAAATCCTAAATAAAAAAAATCTAAAAATAACATAACTTAAATAATAATTTGAAAAAATAAAGTAGAGAAGTGAAATAATTTAATCTAAATAAAATAAAATAATTTTGTTAGTTTAATTTTATGTTTTTATATTTTATTGGTCTTCGAATATCTAAGGACCCTCAAATGCAGTACAGCTCCTCCCGATCAAATTTCCTTCTTTAAAATTTACGAAATAATAAAAATATTAATTTGAAATGAAACAAATAAATATTTTACAGTTACAAAGTTAATGAATATTTCCTTAAATAAATCTGTCTAGAGAAAAGAACAAATTAAAATTGAAAATAACAAATTAAAATTCAATTAGAACATGTAATGGTTGAAAGTAGAAGGTGGAAAAAGTAACCACCTTAAGAAATATGAGAGAGTAGTCAGTTGCTTTATTTTTTACTTAGGGTGACAGACGACAAATCCTACATAAAAAATCTAAAAATAACAAAATTTAAATAATAAAATTGAAAAAAAAAAAATAATATAGAAGTGAAATAATTTAACAGACTATTTATTCTAAAAAGAATAATTTTGTTAGTTTAATTTACGTTTATATATTTTGTTAGTCTTCGAATATCTAAAGACAACTATAGCCCCTCCCAATCAAATTTCCTTCTTTAAATTTCATCGATTTTTAGTTACCAAATAGTAAAAATATTAATCCTAACAGTACTAATTCAAATTAATGGTTATTTCATTAAATAATTATATTATGAGAAAAGATCAAATTAAAATTAAAATTTAATTTGAATATGTAATTGTTTTAAATAGAAAAAGTATATATATATATATATATATATATATATATATATATATATATTATTTATTTAAAATTTGCCAGTTGTCATTCTAAAGTTTGTTATATTAATTGTATATTCATGTAAATGTTGTTCAGCATAAAATCATAAAATGACAAAAATAAAACCCTCATGGTTGGTTAATTGAACGGTCTTCTTCTGGTTTTGAAAGTCCTAACAATATCAGGATTTGAGAGG
>Ga0099825_1010229_pt1 | contig 10354 bp, 4 predicted proteins | sample SiratroredBW_FD_76838 | JGI IMG/M metagenome (GOLD analysis project Ga0099825, IMG submission 76838) | Root nodule microbial communities of legume samples collected from California, USA - Siratro red BW | ecosystem: Host-associated > Plants > Roots > Nodule | place: USA: California | collected... | reverse complement strand
TTTTTTTTTTTTTTTTTTTTTTTTTTTATTTTTTATTTTATTAAAATATTTATATTTTTTTTTTTTTTTTTTTTTTTTTTTTTTTTTTTTCCCTTATAGATAAAGTCTTTTGTGTGTTTTGAAACTGGTTTGCAACTATTGAAATTTTGCAAATTTTTGTTTGTATAGAATCTCTGTTGATATTGATACCTAATGGGAAAGTTGGGTAAGAAAGCCAGGAAGTTTGCAAAAAAGAATTTGCAGTCAGTTTTGAGGAACAAAAGGAAGTTAAATTCCAAGTTCAAAAGGAAAGCTTCAAAAAGTAAGGATTTTCTTTCATTACAAATATAATAATCTGTTTACTCTGTACCACATGATATCCCTACATGTTGATTATTGGTTAGGATTTTTATGTTTTATTATAATTTATTTAGTGTTTACATTGTCTGAGAATGCAAGTTGCTTGTAAATCACATTGATATCCATGCTTGGGTGTACTAAATTATGGGCAAGATGTATCCTCATCAGTTTGAATTTTTTTGTTTTCTGAAAAATTTGACTGCCCCAGGAGATAGTCATGATATTGAAGAAAACTTAGAGAATGATACCAAACTTCCATCAAATGAAAGGTAAATAGTAAGCTAGATATAATTATCTGATGATTCTATTGGCATATTCACTTTGTTTCTGTTTCTACTATACTCAGTTATTATGTTTTTGATCTCAAACAATCTTTTTTCTTTTATTTGGTCAATTTTGAACTACGTGGGTGTTTCTCACCAAAACATTGTTTTCAAAGTAATTAAAAATTCTATGAAACTAGAAATTCTAATAAATGCAAATGTTTGATGTTGAATTACAATAATTAAAAACAAAGAAAAAAAATGCAGAAAAAAACAAATGCTTGCACCCAAACCCAATTGAAATTCCTATGGCCCCAAGAAAACTGAAGTTGAAAACATGTATTCTCTTCTCTCCTTCTGAATTACCTATATAACAGAATTTTTCTCTCTCCATTAACAAACTTTCTTTTTTACTTCTTATTTACGAATAAGTCTTTTTCTAAATGGAGAAGCAGATCACTTGGCTTTACTGGACCCTACTTGTAAATAACTGAATCAGGAACCTATCGTAATCCTTGGGGTTTCAATATGATCAAATTCTGTAGCTGGCTCTAGATGGTACCTTACTAATAACTAAGTATTCATTTGTTGTTATCAGAAACATAGTTGAAGAATATCAAGACACTTCTCTTGATGCTATATTCAGTGAAGATGACAGTGAGGTTCTTGGAGATGATTCAGAAAGTGATGGATTTCTTTCAGAGGTTTAGATTATAATTTATTGCTAAATTGGTCTTAATTTTTCATCTGCCTTAACTATTGTATATTTCATGTATTCATTTCTTGAGTTTGTGACCAGGACTCGAGCTTTTCACATGATGCTGGAAGTGACAGTGAAAGTGAACATTATATTGGCAGTTAATATATTTCTAGCTTTTCAGTTTAAACCAAATGCAATTTCTCTTTTTACTTGTTTTGATTAAACCTTGATGGATGTTTTTTTTGTTCAGATGGAAAATCTGAAAGTTCCTTATCAATGCAAAACAGGGATATTTGTGCTGAACTTGTAAAGAAAACAAAAATGTTGAACAAATTGAGAGAAAAGGTGATGATTTATTTTGTCTGATGGTGTTATGGTGGATTTCTCTATTTAAATTGTATTCTGTTAATTGGTGCATGGTTCATTGTTCCATAATTTCATATGGATATATACTTTTTTATTTGATTTGTACTTCTTTTGAACAATTATGACATGCTAGCATCCTTTTTCCTTTTGATAGTCAGAGGAAAGAGAGGGTTTAGTTGTTACTGTTTTCCATGAACTTGGAGTTGTATGTTTGGTTGCTAAATTTCATGCAGTGGTGTATTGTTATTTTCGTTTTTTTATCATTGCTGCTTCCAAATAATGAAGTATTTGCTTCTGTTTTTCTGAATTCAATGTTTCTTGTATTAATATCTGACTTAGCTTTTTAAAATCTACAGGACCCGGGCTTTTCAAAATTTCTAGAAAGTTATGATATGAAGATTGAACAAGCCCAAGACGAAGAGATTGTGAGTTGATTTATGTCTTATTTAGTAGTGACAAGAAAGTTAGCTGGAATATGTGCTGGAAACTGAGATTCAATTTTGTGGTTGAATTTGCTTGTTTGACAGTTGTGGTGTAGACTATTTGTTAGATTTGCCAAATAGTTAGTTTTTCCTTCTTGTCATAGTAAGGTCTTACAGAAACATGCACTTATTGATGGACTGTGTTACATTTGAATGTGATATAGTGTTACCTAAGATTCGAGCCTTACATTTCTATTTCATAGTATTTGTGGAAGTATTGGAAATCTTTATGACAGTATGATAGTGGCTTACATCAACAACGTCTTAGGAGGAGGAGCAGCGAAGAATCAATGGGCAGTTTTCAAAATAACAAAATATTAACTGAAGTTAAGTAAGGTAACTAAAGTTATTGAATGGTGGGAGGGGCAAGAGAGAGGAGTAGCTTGTATTTTTGACATTCAGTAGAAGGGAGAGTTCTGCGTCGTTCTTGATCACTTCCTTGTATTAGATTGGGACCTGTCACTTGGTGTTCTAACTGCTTTCCCAAATTTTGAACATCTGTTGCATCAAATAGAAATATGTTATTCTCTGTAATAATTTTAAATGTTTCTTGGAATTATTTCAGAGTCATATTTTATTGCAAGAATGTAGCTCAGAGGAAAGCTATACCCAATAATACTTTTAGAATAGTTTAAATTATCTTCTGACCAACTTTGTAAAAGCTAAAAGTTGTTTTTATTGTACCTATCTGTCACCTAGAGTCCCAGGTGCAGACTTCTCATATATTTCCTTTGTATGTTTGATGTAAGAACACACATATAATATATTGAGATATCATCATCTCTCAAGCATCATTTCTCATATTTTCATTCTCATGTTGGTGTCAGAGTGGGTTGATCCTGCTCTATCTGTCATTGTCGGATGAGAAATTGCTGTTTGCTACCGTTCTTGGCGGCTACTGTCTTTTGTTGCTGACCACTCTCATGATCTCTAGTCAGCACCGAAGTAGCCAATAAGTCAGAGAGGATAAATCTCCTATCACTATCTCTCACCTAGAGTCCTAGGGTAGACTTTTTATGTCTTCACTTTTATCCCTGAAGTAAGGACACACATTTACATGAATCTTTTGAGAGATCATCGTTTCTCAAGCCTCCTTACCATATTTTCATTCTCAAGAACTAAATAGTAGAGCGCTACTATTTCACTGGATATGTTGTTATTTCATGTTTTCTAACTTTGAACTTTTGATCCAATCAGAACTTCTATTAATGACAAGTTGATTGTTTCCCTATTTATGTGGTTCAGAGTTCGGATGATGGGAAAAATTTAGATCTGGTGCAGCTACGGGATAGCAATAATGCAAGTTCTCACGTGGGTAAACTGTTGACAAGTGCATCTGTTGATTCGTTGTGTAAACTGGTCAAAGAACAGTGTAGTGTTCCGGCCCTTACTTGTCTCATAAATGCTTATAGGGCAGCATGCCACAATGATTCTGAAGCAACCAGTGTCAGTGGTTGTGTCTTTTCTGATGGCATTCAGAAGAGTAAAACTTTCTGCAAGATATTAATGTTCATGCTACAAGAGGCCGATGCTACATTTAGGAGTTTATTGGGAATATCAAGCTCTAGTTCTCGGAAGGAAGCCGTGTTGGATCTAAAGAATACAACAAAGTGGTTGTCTCTGAGACCACTTATTAAATCATACTTAAGAAGTACTGTGTTTCTCCTGAACCAGGTCACTGACTCTGAATTATTGGCCTTCTCAATTTGTCGGATCAGAACTTCAATCAGTTTTCTCTTTGCATTTCCATCTTTACTGCGCAATCTTCTTAAGGTATTCTTAAATTTAGTACCCACAATTTTTGTTTGAAGAGGAATCTAATGTTTCTCTATAATACAGACTGTCTTGACATTACTTTCTAGTAGTAGCAATATGTTCCATCCAAATTGGTTGATGACTGGATGACCATTATTTGATTCTGTTGATACTATATTTATGGTTTGTGTTTAACGTAAGCTTTTATATATATATATATATATATATATATATATATATATACACACACACATACACACACTTTCCTGACCTTTTGGCCAAGATGTGTATAATGTCAATCTCATGACATGTGAAATCTTCCTTACTTTTGCACTTGAATCTATTGCAGATTTCTGTTCATCTCTGGGCAACTGGTGATGGGTCTCTATCGTCAAACTCCTTTCTCATTATACAGGATATAGCTTCTATGTCTAGCTCTAACTGGTTCGACGTCTGCTTTGTCAAAACATACAAGGCCTTCATTAGTAACTCTCAATCTGTAGAGAGAAAGTTTGAACATATACGTTTTCTAAGGAATTCCTTTGTAGAGCTATGTTGTTTAGATATGCAAAAGTCATCAAACAAAGCAATGACATGTATATTGCATCTGGGTAAGATATTGCAGAAAGGGTGGCAAACAAAAAAGAAGGTAAGCTTCAAACAATTTTAATATTGATGGCCTCCTTTTATTAATGTTAAGTTTATTGAACAGCCAATTGAAGAATTCAATTTATGTGGAAGTATTATGTTACCACCATGCTGAGGAAAATTTTCTGATATTTTGCCTCATTTTGTATACAGGAGGTGGTTAAAACAATTTGCAGTTGGCAGTACATCAGTTGCATTGATATGTGGGTTACTTTAATATCAGCTAAAATACATGACTATGATCTTCAGCCCTTGCTGTATATGATTGTACAGATTATAAATGGAGTTGCTCTCCTGTTTCCTGGGCCTAGATATTTACCACTGAGACTCAGATGTATCCAATGGCTTAATAATCTTTCTGGTTATAGTGGGGTTTTCATCCCTGTTACATCATTGGTGCTGGATGTTTTAGAATACAAAATTGCCAAGGATGGTGGGAAACCTGGCAAAGTCTTGCAACCTATGTCTACCGTAAAGGTCAGAGATGAATTTGACAGCCCCCTCGCCCCCAACTTAATATTCTCTTTAGTTTAAAAAATTATACATGTCTAAGATCACATGGCCTCTTAATTCATAGCACAGACCATCTACTTGATCATTGTAGTTGACAGTTTAAAGTTACTGCAGCTTCCAAAGCATTGGTTAAAATCACGTGGCTTCCAAGAAGAGTGTGTTGTATCCGCTATTGAACTCCTTTCAGAGCACTTTGCACAGTGGAGCTATCATATATCTTTCCCTGAGCTAGCGACGGCTCCACTTATACACCTAAGGAAGGTCTTTGAGAAAACTTCTATTGAGAGTTCCAAACGTGTTATCAAGCGTTTCATTGATCAGGTGAGAAAAGTAATCCTGTTTTCCTGTCTGTCTATTTATAATATATTACATGCCATCTTGAACTTTGACATTTAATTGGATGTGTGTAAGGATAGTTGAATCTTTAAGTCACTATCATATAGCAAACTGGCTATCATTGTTGTAAGTTTTAGGAGTGTAGGTCTTGTATGCTATGAGGCTTGGACACACTTCTTAAATAACGTGTCACTGTATCCTACACATATTGGACACTAACTCTCGTAATACGTATTGGTGAAGGATCCAATAAAAAAAGAAAAAACAATTTTTTGGGGTCTCTAACATAATTCGACACATCTCCAACACAATGTTAACAAGGACAAAAACAATGATTTTCTAAAAACTCAAACTTATTGTGCAAGATTATATTATGATTATAGAAATAAGGAACCACTCCTATATAATCAGCAAAATTTAGATTATATGTGTTATAGGGAATGTTTTTATTTATTCTTCTATCATATCTTCATATAATGTGAAATTTTTTGAAGTTGTTAATTTGTGTTTAAATGAATTTTGGTTTGGTTAGTGTCTTATTCAATGATGATCATCAAGAAGGGGATGAAATGTCTTAAATGAATTATGTCTTCTTTTTGCATTTTGGATTTTAGATGGATGAATTAAATTCATTTCTGTATTTGGTGATAATATGTTGAGATTGTTATACTTGACAAACCGTGTTTATAGTTGATTTTGAATATATAAATCTTGATTGTTAATTTAATTAATTCATAATGATGTAATATATGTGTGTGTCTTCCCGTGTGTTACATTTTGGAGATTACATGTATCGTAGTGTCACTGTCAATATCCTTGGTACATAGCTTGTATTGAATGTCATTTCTTGGGAGCCTTTCCTTGCATGATATTTAGGTAGTTTTGCCCTTCCCTTTGTCCTTTGTTAAAACGATTTCAATATAGCCGCCTCATCCATCTCTTTGTGCCTTTTCTGTTTGGGGTGCGTAAAGTCAGGTGGAGATGAATATTGACTTTGTGCAAAAGAAAAGAGAAGAGGTGCCTTTCTCACCAAAAGATCATCAGTCCGTCGAATCATTTCTTCAGGTTATCTCTCACTTAAATTCATCTTTGAATTATTCTTCCAGTCATATTTGTGTGACTAGATTAATCAAACTTCTGATTTGGCAGGTTGAAAAACGAAATGGTAACACTCCATTTACACAATACTATAAAAGCATCATGAGCAAGGCTGCTTCTAGGAATTCAATTTCAGATAGAAAGGTATGATTTACTTAATCACTTGCCTCTTCCAACATTCTTTTTGTATGGTCTCCAATTATGCTATTTTGAGTCCTTACACTCTTGGGATACCTCATCCTTTATTGCTGTATGAGGGATATGTCACTCTTCTTTCTTGTGGGATACTCGTCCTCTTGCAATTTTTATAATCATCCCTAGCAGTATATATCTCTTTTCTTTCTTTTCTTAAGGGTTATGTGCCGCGTACGTTGTTTGTAGTGTTGCAATCAATTATGGTAATTGATCTACGGTTAAACCTTGGTCAATTACTCAGCTTAAATTGTGAATTTGCTTAGTAGTCGCTTGGTAATTAACATGGTTGAAATTGTTGGAAAAATCAATCTAAATTTCCAAATAGTAATGCAAGTGCTTTCCAAGAGGTAGTGAATGTATTTTGATTTTGGGAGATCTCAACTACAATATTGAGAAGGGGCAAGTCACACTCCGAATTTTTGCAGTTTTCGACAATGTTATATCTTTGATTACTTTGTCATTATCAAATTCACCATAAAATAAGCTTTTACAAAATTAACCATTCATTTCATCTAAACTTACATGAGTTTCTCAACTGTTACATTTATCAATAATACAGATCCAATTCTAAATTCCCTACGAAGAGAAGATACATTGAATCTTTTAAATTTCAATCATCTAAGTTTTGTGTTTCTAACAATATCCATGATTTGTGTGGCAGTCTCCCGGCAAGGGAAAGAAGAAAATGGTACATCCAAATAGCAGCATTGACCCTGTGTCTATTGTTTCTTGAAAGCATCTTTCTTTTGTGATCCGATTCTGCATGAGGTTGAAGAAACCAGATTTTACGTCCCTGTTGTCTGATACGTGTACTTCAGGTAGATAATTAGAGATTATGCTGTCAAATGTAAACGTTCATTATTTTTTCAATTTTGGTTCTAGATTTTGGTGTGTTGAGTTCCGAGGCTTCAAAGAATGTAATACAAAAATGAGGTTAAAATTTTTCATCTTGTTAGAGAGATGACGTAGTTGTATCCTACTGTGGGTATAAGCTTAGAGTTTACTAACAAGGGATGAGTCTATGTCTCTTAAATTCTCAGGAATTTTTGTTTGGTAATATTATTAAAATGTTCTCATGAATCTAACATTCACATGAATCAGTTTTTAGTTATGTTTATAACAACCTTATTTATAAATTATTAAAAGATGACAAAAATAAATGAGTGTTTTCATATTATAATTGCATACTATCTTACAAGATTAAGATTCCAGGAACATTATTGACGATTTGATCCAGAGTCAATTTCAAGTTCAGTTGTTAGTTTAAGTGGTAGGAAATTAACAAATCTAGTCATGATTGACAAAGGAAATATTATAATTGGTTGGCATAAATATTATAGTTCATAATTAGGATCAAATACAAAGTAGAAGAGAGAAGGAAAATGAAATGGATGGTGGATCAAACTATTTTTTTTTTCCAAATATATATGTAACATGAATGACACCCTTTTTCTTTAACTACTTTTCAACTGGGTGTAACTGAAATTCAAGATATTAGGACATGTAAGAGCAACTTAAAAAATGAGTGCAATTTTCTTAAAAAAGTAATGTCAAGAATAATTTGAGAAATTGATCGGATGATCAAACTTTTTGGAAGACTAAAATATGTAACTTTGGATGACTAAATGAACCTTTCAAATTTCAATTTCAAATTTCAATTTCAATTTCAAATTTGTTATAAATGTTAGTACCCAATTTTGTTTGGGTAAAATTTCAAGTATTTGACACGTTAATTTCTTTTTATATTGGTAATATTTGTGTGGCATTACTTTTTTTAGTTTATAAAATAAGAGAATGTTTAAAAAATAACAATAAAAGGTCTAATTTATTGATCCATCACATTCTCTAGCCTGATTTAATATTAAAAAAAAAATGTAGTAATCCATCAGGATAGGAAATGATCCCTGAGCATGATATAATGAATTTTGCATTGTTTTACCCCCTTAAATGATTATCTCAATTCAAAAGAGAGGAGAAGGGTTCGAATTTATGCAAAAGAAAAAGTGACATAAACTTTCATAAAAGAATAATGTTATTCTATTTCACGATTTTCACATATGAAGATACATTGATTGATTTTTATAATAGTTATTTAAAAAAAGTCTTGAAAAATACTACTAAATAATTAAAAACGTAAAACTTTTGCTTCTGAGAGTAGGCATCAGTGAAACTCTTTACAATTTAAGCTTTTTCTTTATCACTCGTCTTATTATATATTTTCCTCTTGTCTCTCTCCATACTGTAAGAAGTACCGTGAAAAGAAAAAAAAAACAACAAACAAAACAGGACATTATTTTGAGTTGCAAAAGTCTAGGAGAAACATAAAAGAAGGATTCATTGAGGTATTTATAAGGATAAATAAGTTTCCATGTTAACTTTCTAAATGCGTCTTCCAATTTTTTTTTTTATTATTTTTGTCTTTCCAAAATTGAAATATTTTTTTAGATTCATCCATTTTTACTTTTTTCTTTACGATAAAACGTATCTTTTACGTCAATAAAAACTGGTTTGATGACATATGTAATTAATGTTATCTTATCACAGTCGTAGATAACTTTTCATCAACTAATATTATTAACAAAAACCTAAAAGTATATTTAAATTTTAGAAATATGATATTAGCAAAATAAATGTTTATCTAGGAATGTTTGATTATCTTGTCTTCCTCTCAAATAAAAGTTCATTTACATGTCTGTTCTATTCAATTAATACGAACTTTTTTGTTTTATCCTTATTCTTGTTAGGTAATGGACATACTTATATCAGAGTCTGTATATGTCTTTTATTATTTCAAATATTAATTAAATATTTTTATAAAAAAATAAAAAATAACAATAAAGAAGATATGATATTCTCAATGATTCAACCTCTAAGAGTTTACTAGATTGAATACTTAAAATGAGATATTCTCATGTGAGAAAAATAAAATAAATAGTAAATATAATATTTAAAAGGACTATAAATAATTAAATGAGTGTTTTAAAAATTATTTAATTTAATAAAATTAAAGTTTGTGTTTTCTTAAATACAATGTATCATTTTAAAAAAACCACACAAATGAAAAATATATAATCAAAATTGTAATAAGAGAAAAAATACTTTAAAAATTTGAGTGAACTTTGTGATATCAAATAAAACAATCAATATTTAAAAAGGAAAAAATGAAATATTGTGTAACGAAAAAAAGATATAAGGAGTTTTTCAAATAAAATGAAACTAAAGAAAAAAAACAATGAAGATACTTTATTAAATTACCTAATATACTATTATAAGTGTTGTAGTAATTTAAAACGAAAAATCAATACAAGGATTAACACATGTATGTTAATAATTATTGAGACGAGGACAACACGTATGTATCTCATCTCTATACCCAACTTAAAAAAGTCATGTATTACCTATATCTATATTCATATTTAATTAATATCGAAATTTCTCATCAAAACTAAAATAAATTTAAATAATACTAATAAAAAAACTTATTTGTCATCCATAGTTTCATCTCTCTTCATCACCTCTATTGTAATCCCATTCACACAAATATTAATTTATCATATCTAACTAGGGTACTTGAATATTTTTAATTTTATATATATATATATATATATATATATATATATATATATATTTTATTTTTATTTTTATTATGTATAATTATA
>Ga0099825_1010223_pt1 | contig 10358 bp, 10 predicted proteins | sample SiratroredBW_FD_76838 | JGI IMG/M metagenome (GOLD analysis project Ga0099825, IMG submission 76838) | Root nodule microbial communities of legume samples collected from California, USA - Siratro red BW | ecosystem: Host-associated > Plants > Roots > Nodule | place: USA: California | collected... | reverse complement strand
TAACTTCGTTATATTATCTTTAAATTAGAATACTGGTTCAATTATATATATATATATATATAATTGAACCAGTATTCTAATTTAAAGATAATATAACGAAGTTAGGATTTTCTAGATTTTTATAAAAAACTGAAAACTATTCACAAGTGTATAAATAAAAAATAATCCATTCATTAAAATGTTTTTTTCTCTCAAATTCAAATAATTTTTCTCTCCTATATATATATAATCGAATCCGTATTCTAATTTAAAGATAATATAATGAAGTTAGGATTTTCTAGATTTTTAAATAAAAAGTGAAAACTGTTTACATGTATGTAAATAAAAACTAATCCATTCATTAAAATGTTTTTTCTCTCAAATTCAAATAATTTTTCTCTCCACCACTTTTAAATTCATTAATTAGAGAAAAATATCATAAAAAGAATAATGAAAACTTATACTTAATAAAATTTGTGGGTGGTCTAAGCAAATTGAGTGAATCGACGAAGGAGAATAAAATAAAATAAATGAAAAAATAGGAAAAAAATTTGAAGGTGTGTGTGGTGGTCACATGCAGAAGAGAGCGTAGAAGGAAAGGGCATATGCGTGGGAGATAAATAATATGCCAATAAATACCGTTAAGAGAGAGTGCCACGTGGGACTCTACATGGCAATCACCCATCGCATCTTGCAATTGCAACCTTCAACCTCTGCCCCCACTCTCTTCCTCCCATGTGCCCATGGCGTTCCTTCTCCTCACCACCTTCTCCTTCTCCTTCTCCTTCTTGCCCCCTTTCAATTCCACCTTCCTTTCTTCCCAATCTCTCTCCTTATCTTCTCAATTCCACCCCTAATCTCACTCCCTCTTTCGCAATCGCCAAACGCCAAAAACCGCAAAATATAGTGTCTCTGAGAGAGCCATCACCTCTGTTCAAACCCATCAATTATTTTCCACTGGGTCACGCTTTCACTCCCAAATTTCCAATTTTTCTATCTCTTTATTGCCTTATTCGCCCTCTCAGGTATCGCTGATGGTTCTCTCTGAATTCGGATCTGCACAAGTCGCGGCCTTGGATTTTTGTTTTCGCTCAGATTCTTTTAATTCTATTTCTGCCATCGCCTCGAGGCTCTGGTTCTAGAAATTTGATCGCCCTTCTGCTTTTTATTATTTATCATTTATTTATTTATTTATCCTAATCATCAACTTAATTCCAAATCATTGACTCACCTATTGGGTGGGGCTACCCTGTTTGAGGTTGTGCAAGTTTGGAGTTGTAAGATGTGTCGTGAGTTGTGATGATGTGAGTGGTGCTCATGTGTAATAAAGGGTTTCAATGCTTGAACGAGTGTGAGAGTGAAATTGATCACAGGCAAGAATTCTCCGCCATGGATAGTCCAATTCGATCGCCAGCTGCCGGTTCAGGTTCCGGCGATGATAGCCGGCGTGTTAAGTTCTTGTGCAGCTTTCTGGGAAGCATAATGCCCCGTCCCCAAGATGGGAAGCTGCGGTATGTGGGTGGCGAGACACGAATTGTAAGTGTTTATCGAGATATTAGCTATGAGGAGTTGATGGGGAAGATGAGAGAGTTGTATGATGGAGCTGCTGTGTTGAAGTACCAGCAGCCCGACGAGGATCTTGATGCTCTTGTTTCTGTTGTCAATGATGATGATGTGGTTAACATGATGGAGGAGTATGACAAGTTGGGCTCAGGGGATGGATTCACTAGGCTCAGGATATTTTTGTTTTCACAATCCGAGCAGGATGGTTCCTCACATTTCATTGATGGGGATGATTCTGAGAGGAGGTATGTTGATGCATTGAATAGTTTAAATGATGTTGCTGACTTTAGGAGGTTGCAGCAAGGAGAGTTTCCTATGGTTAGCCCTGTTGAGGATATCCATGTGGCTGCTGATCAGTTTTTCAATCCAATGAGTGTGGAAAGTGGGAGTCACAGTCACAGAAGTGGGGACCTATCTATGTCACCTTATAACATGCATCATCTCTCGATCCAGCACCAGCAAACCATGGGCCCAAGGTTCACCGAAATGGATTCTCCTTGGAATCCTGCTTATTACTCTCCTAGGCACCATGGTCTCCACGACTCCAGATCATTGGTTGAATTTCCATCTTCGCCGTCTAGTAGGTACCGAATTCCATTTCCAGAGTTACCAGATAAGTGCATTGATAGAGGGCCGGAAGAGTATGCTCGACATCATGTAAATCACCATCCTATGTATGATAATCAACCGCAGTATGCTGATAATGTTATGTGGGTGCCGACTGGAGCAGCACATTGTGAAAAATCAGGTTTTCCAGGCAATATTCTTCATGGTTCCCATGTTGTTGATGGGAACAGCATATGTGAGCAGTGTCGCATGGGGTTTCATAGAGGTCAACCACATCTGGAGCATTCTAACGTAAGTAATGGACTTCCACCGGTTGGTAATCCATGTGGAGAATGCCCCCTGCCAAATAGGGATACTTTCCCCATTAATGTTGATGCAAAGTTACAGCCCACAATGTATCCCAAAGAACCTAATAATGATCATAGGCCTGTTTATAATGATACTCAGAATCATGAGAGAGGGTGGGGTTTGCAGCATCCAGCAACTGCTCGGGTTGAGGAATCAAGAGGACATGTATCTGTATCTGGAAGAGTGAGTGATGTTCCAGTGGTAAATTTCTCTCTTGGGCATGGTAGTGTGACTGATGGACATACCCTGTCATCCAATTATCTTCATCAGCCGGTTGGACCTGAATTGGGGCCTGAACTTTTCCCTGACCAAACCATGACTGCATTACCACAAGTACAAATTCCTCCACTAGAAGAATGCAATGTGCGGTATGGAAATCCACCTTCTCCTTATGGAGTAGATAGTAATTATGCTGTGCCCCGTGGACATCCACCTGGTTTCTGGAGAAATACTCCAATTCCTGTTCATATGGGACCATCTTATGAGGCAACTACCTCACCTCCGCAGGTGAATGGTATGATAAATGCGGCACTAGTCAGGGGAGAAGGCAGTCCAGGGTTTTACACTGGACCAGATAGTCAAAATCAATGGGTTGATTCCTCACAGAAATTGACAGGACGTGATGGTACATCCATCCCAGAATATTCGCATGCACATGCTCTGAAGTTGAATCCAACACCCCTTGGTCCAGAAAATCAGCACCCAATTACTGTAGATACCATTCACTCTCCACAGGACATGATTACTGGTACCTGCTTGGAACCTTTGCAGCTTCCAAAATCATCCTTTAATATGGTTCATAATCAGGAGGCTTTAAGAAATGATACCCATTTGGCTGAAGCAAAGAGTTTTGAATCAAATTGTTTGCTTGGAGAGGGAATAGTGGTAAAAATTGAGGACAAGGTTGAAAGCCCTGGTATGCAGACTGTATCTTATTCAGAGCAAAATAAAGTTGCTGAGAATGCATGTCAAGCTGCTGCTTCTATTGGTTCTAATAATTCAAAGTCAAAACCTGAAGGAGACTGCAGGCATGTTGAGAAACTGGCTGATAAGGACCATTCTGCTCCAGAAGATTCTAAGCATTCAGTTAATCAATTCAGCTTCTTGCCTGAGTTGATTGCTTCCGTGAAAAAGGCTGCTTTAGAAGTTGCTGAAGAGGTGAAAGCTGCAGCTGATGATGACCCAGCCAATTCTCACAATCAAAACTTGGACGCCAAAGAAAAAGCAATAAATGAAGTAGAGCCAGCGGTAATAATGGAGTGATTTTAATTTCTTCTTTCAAAATTTAAAAGTAAATTTGTTCTCTTCTATTTTGAGGTTTGGTTGTGTTGCTTCATTTTATGGTGTGTATTTATTTGTCTTGTAGAATGCTAATGGTGATTTAGAATTGGAATCTGAAAATGACCATGTAGACACTTCTAAAATTGAGCCTACGAAGGCTGAGGAAGAAGCAATTGCCAGAGGATTGCAGGTTTTCTTTCCTTTTTATTCAAACTCGTTATGCTCTCATTGTTTCATGTTGAGGTTTTTTCTGGCTTTCCTTTTCCCACATCCTAGGGTTTGATAGTAGGCTGATAATTTTGCAGACTATTAAAAATGATGATTTAGAGGAGATCCGTGAGCTTGGTTCTGGAACCTATGGAGCTGTTTATCATGGGAAATGGAAAGGTTCTGACGTTGCCATTAAGAGAATAAAAGCCAGTTGTTTTGCTGGAAGGCCATCTGAAAGAGCAAGATTGGTATTATTACTGTTTGATGGTTTTTCCTTTTGTTTAAGTTACTATAGATTTAAATCTTGTAGAATAAGAACTTTCTAATTTCTGTCACAAATTTTCAATCTCTTGCCCAACAACTTCACTTAAATAAAAAGGCAGTTATTTTGTTGAGTTAAAAGGCTGAAATTTGCTTTACAAGAAATATTTGAATGTATGTGCATAATATAGAATATAGAATTGTTTTTGGGATTCATGTCAAGGGTCACTCTATTGTTCTACATAGAAATTCACTCATTTCACATATTGAAATGTTTATTAGATACCCAACTATATATAGTGATTTCATTATGGTTCTTGCCCCAGATTTCAGATTTCTGGAAGGAGGCATTGATGTTGAGTTCATTGCATCATCCAAATGTTGTCTCCTTTTATGGCATTGTTCGTGATGGCCCTGACAGTTCTTTAGCAACAGTCACAGAATTCATGATTAATGGATCTTTGAAACAGTTCTTGCATAAGAAAGATAGGTAATTTGATGCATTCATGGGTTTATATTTCATCAATATTTAATGTTTTGAGGCACTCAAAACGTGCAGCCTCCCATTTGAATACCCTCATGGACCCACGATGTATTATTTATGCTGTTTATTCTGCTCAATTTAACAGAACAATTGATCGTCGTAAGAGACTCATTATAGCCATGGATGCTGCATTTGGGATGGAGTATTTGCATGGAAAAAACATTGTGCATTTTGATTTGAAATGTGAAAATCTATTGGTCAATATGAGAGATCCTCAACGCCCTGTCTGCAAGGTACTTATAAGAATGCACACACTGGTGTACACAAAGCAACCTGCAAGGGGAGACTGAAATGTGACCTGTGTATTTTTTCAGATTGGTGATTTGGGTTTATCAAAGGTTAAACAGCACACTCTAGTGTCAGGTGGGGTACGGGGGACTTTGCCGTGGATGGCACCTGAACTTCTTAGTGGGAAAAGCAATATGGTGTCAGAGAAGGTATTGGCATAGCTGGTTTTGGCTTCTCACACTAATACTCTTTTCAATTTTTATGATGATCATTGTCTATACTTGCTTGTGCGGTGCTGTAGATTGATGTCTACTCATTCGGAATAGTTATGTGGGAGTTGCTCACAGGAGATGAACCCTATGCTGATATGCATTGTGCTTCAATAATAGGTGAGATCCAAGTAACAAACAAAATGCATACGAGCATTTTGTCTTCCTACATATCACACTTCTATTTAATGTTGCAAAATTGTTCCAAATGTCAGAATTTTCTTGTAAGCGTATTGGTACACTCTTCTATTATATTTTGCTCAGGAACTCACCAACTACCTTAAATTTGAGTTTATACTTTCTGTTAAGTAAATTTGTCAGCTCTGGTAGGAGTGAATCTGGTTATAATTTTTCAAGCAAGATAACACTGACATGAATTGTTGCAATTTTGTTTTTGGCAGCCCCACTTAGTTGTTAACTTGTAGTTCTTGTTACCCTTCTCTCTTCCTCCCTTTGCATAATATTTCTCTGAATTGTCTTCTGCGTTTGTCTCTGCATGGAGTTTATAGTTGAGTATCTTTGGGTTGTTAGTTGTGACTTAATTCCAGAACAGCACATCTCATTTCACTACACAAGCAGGTGCAGTCAGGTTTCTAAAAGTTTCTCTGGAGTTAGTTGCTTATTGTATACTTGGGTGGCTTTTCTGTCGCAACAGTTTTTTCTTTTTCCTGCTTTTCTATTGTAGCTTGGCAGATGAGAGAACCATAGTATATGACTTCCAATGCTGTTGTTGAATCCTTGTTAACATGTAGATTGAGATTGGAGAAATTGAATTCAGCTTCCTTAATGAAAAAAGAACAGAAAATAAAACATTGTTATATATTATTCGTATAAATTGAAGCTCAGGTGCCACTGATGATATTGTGGTCAGTTTGTGACTATATTTTTTTAGCTCTAGTGCTTACTTGAATTATACCTGATGTACTACTGTAATATCATTCTAATATTGGTAAGGAGCTTCATATTTTAGAACTGGAAGGGAACAGGTTGTGTATGACTTGTACTGAAGTGTCCTTGCTACAAAGTTCTAGGTAACAGACAGATTGACTGGAAAATGAATCAAAACTTGGCTATTTCTAGACAAAAGGATGGAGTGTCTTGATCTTGCGCATATCTGTCATGAATTGGGTTCTGAATATTCTGGTAGAATAGGCCATATATCAACGTTCACCATTGTTGTACTTTGTTTTGCAGGAGGTATTGTGAACAACAGTTTACGTCCTCAAATCCCAACATGGTGTGATCCTGAGTGGAAGTCCCTAATGGAAAGTTGTTGGGCTTCTGATCCTGTAGAAAGACCATCATTTTCAGAAATTTCCAAGAAGCTGAGGAGTATGGCTGCTTCAATGAATGTGAAATAGTCAGTTAATCTTGAGTCAGTTAATTGAACTTCTCAAGTTGTATGTAGCCTAGAATTGGTTAAAGGGAAATAAGGTGAAGCATGGTTCTTCCAGTTCAAGGCATCATCAAGCTTAGCTTTATAAAGGGGAAAAATAATTGAAAGGAGTATTCAAGCTTTCTAGCTTGTATCGTGATATCATGCCTTGGTTTAGTCTAAAAAGTCTTTTGTAATGTTACCTTTAATGATATTTTCCTTGGTGCAGTAACTTTGCACTATAACACGATTTCTCTCCCAGAAGCAGCATGGTGTTCTGAAAAAAAGCTACATATGGTGGAACTTCAATATGTCACAATGTGAGTTATCTTATTAATATGTAGATACTGGACATAAAAATATTTTCTTCACTTAACGTGTAATTTTATCAGTACTCTACTTGGTTTTTGCAGTTTTTACAGGTGATGAGGGTGATGGTAGCAATGGTTGTAGCTTTACTATCACTAAGGAACCATGCCTTCTGGAGGGATGTGTATATAAATCAACCACCAACATGTCTCCTGTGCTTTCACAGGGAGAGGATAATGACGAATTGTGCTTCCCATTTTGATGGAACAAATTCAATTTGTCGTCCATATTTTTGTTTGAATTGCTTAATTATATTGACATCCTATATTCTTAATGACATGAATGTGCATATGACATAAATAAAGTTAACTTTTTTATATGAATAATGTCAACTATAATTTTTTGCAGACTGTGTACTAATGTCTTGGAAGACCATGTATTGGGCCTCACTCTTTGCTATTATACCCTTTTATTTCGCTCTAATTTTTTTATATAAATATTCTTTGATGAGACTAATTTTTGTTGCATATTTCTGTTAAAATGTAAAACCGAGTTTCATTGTGCAGTAAGGTTGATATCTCATAGTCAATTAAAAGGCACAGCATATTTCTGTTGTGATTCAATTGAAAAACTTACTATGGACAAGGTCACCGATATTTTAAGACTTCGTTTCACACAAATCCGGTCATTTGATCTTATTCAACGTATTAATCAATTGTTTGATTGAAAATAATTAGCGATGTATTACTAATTAGTTTTTTAATTTCTGTTTAATGTTATAAATTTAATAATTTCTTAAATAAAATATTGTTTAATTTAATTTAATTTAACTTATTTTATTTCGTTGCTTAATTTATTTATTTTAAATTAGTTTAATAATTTGATAAACAGAATGAGACATAAAAGTTAACAAATCAAATTAGGTGAACATCTTATCGAGCATAAGTCAACAAGAGGCAAAATAACGATGAAATGCTCTAAAAATAAGTTAAGTAAATAGTCATTGATCTGAACTCTGAATTTGTAAGTTGCTGAATTAAAAGCAGTTAAAAATTTCTATCACAACCTCATTTTCACATTAAGTATTCTCATGAATTAGCAAATATTAGAAGACCGAAAAAAGTTAATGGAAAATATCAGTGGAATTAAAAAATTAATTAAATTAGATAGAAAGAAACTAAACTCTTCAATGAAAATAATAAAATTTTCAATTTAAGTGTATGATGATATTTTTTAGGTTGACTTACTCGTGTTGTTACCATAATATTTTTGAGGAATTTGGGGATATTCAAGAATAACATAGAAGTGGTTGAGGACATGTTTATGTTGATAACTAACAAGTGCAGAACCAATATGAAAAAACGTCATTTAGAGAGTTTTTCCATTTTTTTTCTTCTGGCAAGACAAATTAATCACTCACCAAAGCTTGTTGACATTAAATGACAAAATCAGAAATTTAACATCGTTGACTCCATTAATTCCCTGTACCTGTACCACATCAAGCTAAAGTAAAATCATTGTTTTCAATTTGAGGATGATATATAATGGGTTTCCAATGATTATATAATGAAGTTTTAAGCAAAATGCTGCAACACCAACTCTGAATGCCAAGAAAATCCAGAAAGTCAATTTGTGTGACAGCATCAACATCTACTCCCATGGCCCTTTATTTCTTCTTCTATTCACTACCTAACACACGGGTTAGACTTCTCCATAAAAGTCAAACTACCCTCACTTCTTACACTTGTCCATATCCTACACCATGAATCACCACCAAAAGCATTACGTAACAATTTCATTTTACAATAAAACAATTTTAGTTAAATCACCATCTTTTTAATTAGTTCCAACATCTATATAAATAAATGGCTAGGAAAATATCACACTCCGGTGAATAATTCAGATTGCTGTTGAGTCGTAGATCTACAGTAGTTTTAACCTGTCCAATATTACCTACTCAGTAAATTATAGTAAACTGATTTTATTTTGTGCACCATTAGTCGATGCCCTTTTGTTTTTTAATCAACACAAAATTTAAAAGTTGGTTTCTTAAGAGGATTAGCTTGTCCTTCTAATAACATACATAAACACTATTTCGATTATATGAGACTATAAACACTATTTCCAAGAGTCAAGAAAACCTAGATTATACGATCCAAGCATATGAGTTTACAAGCATTACTAAAACAATGAACCTAACTGGTATAGCATTTTGGTATTTCTGGGGTGTGACTCGAGAAAGGGATGGATTAATTAGAGAGAAAGTTGAAGTGGGTAACGTAACGATTGTATTAACGTGTGTTGTGTTAGTAATATTTTAGAAAAAGTGCATGAAACGGGGATAATAACAGTTTGAATGTTATTTAATGATTTATAGTTATTTATTAGTACGACTATAACACGTATACGTAGGTCTGCAATTAGTGATTAGTGTGATTTTAGAGAGGAATTGATACTGCATTGTGTTGGTATAAATAAATGTTTAGCGTCCAAGTCTACTAACAGCATCTTTGTCAACCCTGGTGACGACATATACAAGACTGTGATCTTTGTGCCAATCAATGCTTATTTTTATACTAAAACGACTTTTTTCGATCTCACGCTTATCTTAACTCTACTAATTAAACACTAAAATAAAGAAAGTGAATCACAGGTGTCATGATAGCAAAGTTATATTTCCTCGGATCAACGTAAAAAAGCTAATCATGTACCAAAAGCAAAAACCAAACAATTGAAATATTTGGAATAAATCATGTTTTTGTGGTGGGGTGGGCGTTGATGCGTGAAAGCGTTCTTCAAAATCTCTTGAAGGATATATCTTAGCTGCTATTTCTTCTAATCACCACCAATCAATATGGTTGTTTGGTTAGTGTGGTGTTCTACCTTCAATTGCCTACACTTCTTCTTAAGGAACCTTCCTAAAATGAGCTAGAGAGAGATCTTATGAATTTAAAAGTGGTTAAAAAGGATAAAAGGTGAAACAATGGGAGCCAACAACAATATATATCATACTTCATTTGAACTATGAATTCATTGCCAAAATTCTATGAAATAGATTTTGTTATTAGGATCTTACTAATGGGTATTTTTAAGGAACCAATTCTTTTTAATTCAAAAATCAAATTAGAATGTATTGGCAATTATGATGAGAATATATTAATAATATTTTTTTAATACAATAGTTTTCTCTTTTGGTCATTTTATCTAGTTCACTTGACTTTTTTAACCATATTTTTGTGTACCCAAATAATTTTTTTCCCTAAAATGTTCAGACTATTTTTCCACCGGCCAGAAACTAGTAAACATTAATTAAAAGAGTGTGAAATGACACACACACACACACACACATATATATATATATATATATATATATATATATATATATATATATATATATATATATATATATATATATATATTTTTT
>Ga0099825_1010221_pt1 | contig 10358 bp, 8 predicted proteins | sample SiratroredBW_FD_76838 | JGI IMG/M metagenome (GOLD analysis project Ga0099825, IMG submission 76838) | Root nodule microbial communities of legume samples collected from California, USA - Siratro red BW | ecosystem: Host-associated > Plants > Roots > Nodule | place: USA: California | collected... | reverse complement strand
TTTGTTTTTTTTTGAATTTTAAGAAGAAAAGAAAAAAAGACAAACGGGGGCGTGCTTCTATCCCTTTTTTTTTTTTTTTTTTTTTTTTTTTTTCTCTCTCTCTCTTCATTTAATTTACTTTTGGGGTGTCGGTAATATATTGTGATCACATCATTACGCCAAAGGATTATAAGCATGTTTGATCCGAATCAAGCAGAAACATTTCAATACAAAATATTTATTCGATATTAATCTAAATATATCATTTAACCAAATTTAACGATTTATAGTTAGTTTTAACAAAAACATTTGAACAAAATTCATAGCCAACTAATGGATAATATGAAAGTGCAGAGGGCGAGGAGAGCTGCCCCACATTGGTTCGTAAATTCATATTTGATGGTTTCAGTGTCGTCTCGATGGATCCGAAGGAAAAGACGTGATAACAAAAGCTAACATGATAAATATGGAATTTCAATTATTTTTTTTCTAACGAGATTGTTTTAAAACATAGGAAAAGCTAAAGCAAATAAAAGGTTAAAGCAGCTTGCTTAATTAAAGTTATGTAGGACCAAACAATTATGACATTTGTAGGGTATGGAAGCTTTGACGACATATGATCTAAATCGGTAGGTACTGCAATTAAACTTGGACGTTTGCCCATGAATCATGACACAGAATGAGCAATATTACAAACTTTATTTATCAGAAACCTTAGGCCACCTTAAGGAGGGACACCACAGATATCTCTTAATCAGCTCCATAAAGTGTAAATTATGAAATAAATGGATAAAATAGCGATAACATGTTGAGGCTTTCAACAAGTATTCACTTATAATATTACCATGTAGACTTAAATCAGAAACAATCAGTTATTTAATTATTTTTTAGAAACTAGGAGATCAATGTGAAAAATGTTGTGCATCAAACATGATTTTGGTGGATATTGGTGCCTGAAACAAATTTTGAAATGTAACTTTGTGGGATGCACATTAATTAAGATTCAGCTGCATACACCGAAGCTCACTTTTGTGGAAAGTATGCATGAAGCCGCAATTCCAAATTCTATCTCTGTGGGAAGTGTGCTGGGTTTGAAGTCTACTGAACTTTGTCTGCTATATCTGTTTATCATCCTTTAGGACCATTACTTTTGTCTGCTGTCAGTGACTTTGCCATTGTCTACCCAGTATTGCCAGCTGTTCATATAAACCTTCTACGAAGTGTAAGAGGTAAAAGTGCTTCAAATTCAAATTATTGCAGTGCAAGAAAATGATGTGCTCAACAATAAGAATGGTATCGAAAGCAGTAATTTTTAAGAGTAACATTATTCCAATTGATTTCAACTTTCCTCTGTAAATTTACACTTTAACTCGGCAATATGCAACTCGCATTCTGTAGAAGTAGTTTCATAAATAATGAACCCGAAGGTCCGTTTGTGTAGGTCTGTCTGTAGGCAGCTACAGCTTTTTCTACCTTTTCTTTATTAAATAATAGCAACTTCATGATTTATGTATGCTTAAGAAACTTCATTATGGGACATGACTTCTACCAAATATTTGTGTTAAGTGGCTACAAAATTTGTTCTGTTGATCTTTTATTAAATCCTTTATCGAAGTATGTTAAATACAATTTTTGTGCTAACATCTTTAATGGAGTAGAACAAGGGAAAAAATTGAAAAAAAAAAAACATTTACAAGCCTGTTTATTTATTTATTTAAAAAAAAGGATTTGTTTATATTAACCTTAAAACAAGCAATTTTAAGGGTGGATAAAGCAATTTAATTTTTTAGAAACTAAGTAAATGAAATAAGAAGCAGAACCAGATTTTCCCTTGATTATAATATAAGAAATTATTCTGAAATCTTAGTTATAAATATGCTTTCTTTTCAAACTCAAATTTATAAGCTTCATAAAATAGCCACAGATCTAAGTGAAACAGTTTGTTTAAGTTCATGATTTCCTTTTATCAAAATTTCAAATTTTAACTTAGTTTATAGCCCTAGAATGGATGAGGTTTAGCCGCCCTATGTTAGAAAAATTATATATGATACTTTGAATAATAAGAATTTCCACTCCTTTTCTTATTTAGAACTTTCACAAGTTTAAGATATTAAAAAAAATGAAAGTGAATTTTTATTAACAAGAAAAAACTGAAACAAACATTATATGTTCCGAAATCTGTGTGAGAATAATTCAAATGGTGCAATTATATTTAGCCGGCGTAGATTTTAAATGTAGGAATCCGTTTGCAAAAATCCTAGCAGTTTGCATCTGCTAACGCAGACCTGATCTGTTAAGTCGTCATCTTATCACACAATACGACACAATAATGTCTCACTATTTATCTTTTGCATAATTTATCTACCTGTTAGATTTGACGGTAGCCAAAACATACATACATGTACATATGTGATTTACATCTAAATTGAAATAAGAAACTTCTACTTTTCACATATTAAAATTTGAATCTAAGACTCCAAACCGCAAACTAAGCACACACTATATCCAACATATATAAATAACATGATTTATGTCAAACAAATATTATAGGCATAAAACCTTCTACAAAATAAATTATATAAATCAATATTGCGACTGAAATATTTAGAAACGCAGAACCATAAGTTGGCCTCAGCTGCAGCTCGATATGGTTTAACTACCTACATACCTTTATTTATTCCATAATGTTAAAAAATACATTCAGAAACTCTTATTCCGAAAACATGAAATTAGATAGATCCAAGAAATTGATGGAGAGCAAGGAAAAAAAAACATGGGCCAAACCGAAAGAAAGTCAAGCTTAAACCTTCTGAACATTACATTTGTTCAGATATACGCAATTGCTACTTTTACTTTCCCATTTTATTTATATGCCCCTTTATTTTCGCAAATTGACTATCATTGTCCTTTTCACTCCTGTAATTTTCTATTCACTTTTTCACTTTTTCTTGAGGAAAAAAAAGTACCCTCATGTAGTTTTTGCTCTTTCTAGCAGCACTCGATTCAAAACGCAAGCATTTTTTGAAACAAAATGTTTTATTTAATGGAACCGATGTTCCAAAAATGTTTGTCCGAGTTAGTCGGGATAATGTGGGGCGCATATATGTTTTTCTTTGTTTTGAATTTTGTTTTCACTCATTTTTGTCTTTCATTGTCTTTTTGAACGTGTTCAATTTTTGATCCAGAAAAATCTCCCCATAAGAATGACAATACTCCATCTGCACACACTTTCTCACTCACGGTGTTCCAGAAACTAATCAAAATATCCAAGATTTCTTTAAGCTAATCAAAATATCCAAGATTTCTTTGAGCGCTGCAACTTCAACTTCCACACACATGAGCAACTGCTCTTAAAAAACAATGTTGTGGTGAGGTTTCAATTCAAGGGTATGACCAGGTGTATTTAAAATTGAGTAGTTTGCATTTGAAAAAAAAAAAAGAAAAAAAAAGAAAGGTATAGAAATATATTATTCGGACCATTTGCCGCCGACCCCATTCTAACACTCATTTACAGGTACAGTACATCAAATTATGCCCATTTAACACACAATGGGTAACATCTGGAAATTCAACATTCCATGATTTTCATCCCCGCTTCACTCTTGAACACATCAATGATTCCCTTCTCATCGTAACCCTAGAGGTTTACTAAAAGGCGAACTACTACATCAAATTATACACTACGAAAACGTATACTTAAGACAATGGATGCATGCCTGTGGAAACAACTCGTCTATTTCAGAGAGGACCAGAATATGAGCCATCATGACAACAGAGCTTGTATTGGTAATCTAATGGTTATTATGCTCAGGTAAAGTTGACAAGCACTTATTTCGACAATGAATTGTTCAAGAGTATACTAAATATTAACAGCTCGCCACCACAAGTAGCAAACTAATACCAACGAAAAAACTAAGACATCAGAAAGAATAATCCATGTTTACACAAATGATGATGATATTGCACAAACTTAATCACCTTGTAAATACTCTTCAAACCACTTGATCCAACTAAAACTCTTTTCTAATAGTACAGATATGTGAAGTGTTATTTCCCATGTACAATTTGGTATAAAAAGCCGTTGTAAAAGGATGGGCCTAACTCTTTACAGAACCTGGTAATTAAATCCTTGTACATGGATTAAGAACATGTATAATAAAATCCAGGGCAAAAGATCCCAGGTACAGACACAAAAACAAATTTATCAATTAAGAAAATATATGCAGAAGTTGTCTTGATCTACAGACTCAAGCACAAGCAGGCTAATATGCAAATAACATTAGATTATACCAGGTTTAAAGCCATAAATTCGGTCAAAGATGAAATCAACTTATACTTTAAATAATATTTGTGAAACTGATGGCTATGACCCTGGATATTATGCAACAATTCTTAACAAACACCTCTTCAACTGTTTATCTCTTTCCTCCAGGAGATAGAAGGTTTGCACAGTCGATCCAATGAAATTAAGAACATTCATGAAAATCTTACTTTTCAGTCGAAGAATTTATACATACGCGTATTCGTAAACTTGACTCTCAAAGCTCAAATCGTAAACTTTTAAGAGTTTACTTCCTATCAAAAAAAATATTAAAATACCAATAAATAACATATTAATTCAACATTTTAAAACCATAATAAAATTAAATGGTAAACATAAAAAATAAAGTAACTAAATCTAGCAGTAGATTACTTATAAATATACACAAAATTAGAATAAAAAAGCATCTTTATCAACAAAATCATATTCTCAGAGTTGTATAAATACAAAACAGAATAGTCAAGCAAAATAAGATTCAAAATACAAACAAACAATAGAAAGATAATTTCTAGTGAGATGCAATTCAAGTTGTTCCCAGGAGCTGAATTTAAGTCCAAGGAGATAGAGTTACAATCGCAAGAGTTACAATCGCAGATAAATCACAAAGAAGACCAACAATGGCAATGTGATCACAGTGAGGAAGGAACAGAACCAAATTGCAGTGAGGTAAAGCAACAAAGCCAGATCGCAGAGGAAGAACAACGAAGGAGTGTGGTGATGGGCATCGTGAATGGAAAAGGTGGTGCGTAGAGAAGAATAACAAAGAGAAGGGAAGCCGAGGAATGCTATGAAGAAGAACCCTTATTGCAGGTCTTCTCCTTTTTTCCTATTTCCGCAAGCCAAACTACGGAGAGGAGCTGTTTCATTTAAAAAAACAACCTGAAGCTGAGTTTGTCAATTCAGTCCTAAACTCACAAGTTTGGCCGAGTTCAGCCAGTTCATCCCAAGCTCACTGAGTTCACTCAAACAATTCTACGGCCGAGTTTGCTTGATAATGGGTAGTAGTGAGCTCATAAACTCATGCGATTTTACAAGTTAAATCACAAGTTTGATAACCATATTTTCAGCAAAACTTCTCCATCCCAATCCCCCAAAATAATAATATATCATCTAAAAGTAAATGCAAACTCTAGTAATCTCCTTTAGAGATCTCCAAAACCATCACAATTGCCAACCTTTTACTGAGCAAAACTTCAGTGGGAGCTAATTAATCTAAGCTGACTAATATCACCAGTGAGATCACTAAAAATCAGAAAAGGGAGAATCAAGATAGGATAGGTTTGCAAATATCAATTAAGGTACCATGTCAAATATCAGTTATTATTATTACAAAAAAAGAATACGCTAACTTTGCACAACTGAATCCGCCCCTACTAGTTGAACAAATCTCAGTTGGCTACACTCACATTTCTACACCAACTAAACAAGCAATACTGGCTTTATTTAGCTCTTTGTTTTATAGTATAACGTCCAAAACTCAACACATACAAAACAATCACCTAAATTATTTTGCAGATACTTTCTTTTAAAAATAAAACATCAAGAGATATTTTGAAGAAAAAGTAGAATGCCTATACTCCAATATTAGGACTGGAATTGGATATTAACCACAGTAATCCATGCCCTTCTAAGACCCTATGCATTTTCATAAGACACCTTAGACCTCACCACAGAAAGACATTCAAATCCACCATCCATAACTCAGCCAGTAAAGTCACAACAGAATGAGCATAGTTCCATATCAAACAAGATTATGCAACAAAAACAAAAATGGTATTGCTTACGGTTAACAACACTTCTTCTGTTATACATATTTTATTTTGTTGTCCAAATACCCCCCGCATTGTGTAAGAGTTATATAGTCTCTCAACTAAAATATTATTTTCAAAACCTACACTGTCTCAGAAAGAGTTCTCCATTTCATATTGTTGTGATCACCCTATATTGCCGTTAACGGCTAAGGTTAACCTATCCACTGTCTAGATTCTTCCACCCAATATTACTGTCCCAAAAGATACGCGGAAGATAAACAGCAAAAAAACATAACTGAGGCTGCAATCCAAATAAAATATTACGCTATAAAAAATAAAAGTAATGCATCGATTAGATATTTCAGAACAAAAATAGCTTCTCTCCATTAACCCTACTATTTATATCCACCACAAACCTAGCCAGCAGTAATTCAGAACCACCATTACGAAAGTAAACTAAACTATTAAACTAACTACGGCAACATCTAAATTACCATAAGACAGATATATAAGAAAAAACAAGAATGAGTGTAAAGGAAAGGGGCAAAACAAAAACATAAAAACCTTCCTCAGTCCCTAGCACCAGCTCCCTCCCTCTCCAATTTCTGCGAGAAGAACTTGGTCGCGAACATGTTGTCCTCAAAATACTCCATGTAAGGATGGTCCTTAGGAACAAGCCTGCGAAACTTATCAAATTGCTTATCAGCTTCGTCTTTCTTCCTTAAGAGGGTATATATAATACCCTGACACAAATAAGGCCTGAAATCCCTGGGTTCTTCCTTCACCAAATCCTGATAAGCCTTAAGCGCCGCAGGGAAATCCCCTTCCATCACTTTAATCTGCGCAATCAAGAGCCTGAAGTCCCTCACATCCGAGTCCCTATTCTGCTTCTTGCACGCCTCAGTCGCCTCCTCCACTCTCTTCAACAACGCTCTCAACGGCTCGTTCAACTGCGAAGTCGCCATGACGAGGCCGTGGAACGCTTCCACGCGGAGCGGGTCCTTCTTCAACATTTCCTCGAACAGTTCACGCGCAGCGGCGTGGTCGTCGTTGTAGATGTGCATATTGGCCTTCAGCAGCGGCCACTCGTACTCCTCCGGCTGGAGCTCGATGAGACGGTCCAGAACGGCGAACGCTTCATCAATCTTCCGCGCCTTGATCTTGCACTCCATGAGCGCGCGGAGCGCGTCGACGTCGGCGGGGTTGGCGCTGAGCCGCTCCTCCAGAACTCTCTCGGCCTCCTCCTCGGTGAACGCCGTCTCGGAGTCGGCAGCGGGCGGGGAGACGGTGGCGGCGATGGCGGGCGTGTGGTGGAAGCGCATGAAGAAGAAGGCGGTGGCGGCGATGACGATGCAGGTGGTTTGGGCGAGGGGGGAGAGGAAGGAGTTTAGGGTTTGGAGAAGCGGGGATAGAGAGAGGGCGTTTTTGGAGGAGTGAAACGCAGGGTCGTTTGAGGAGCGTGAAGAGGAGGCTCTGATGGAAGGTAACCTGAACGACGATGAAGAGGGAAAGTGTGGTGGAGGTCGAGAGCGGAAAGAGAGGGAAGAGGATAAGAGTGTTGGGAATGAAGAAGTGTGACGGTTGAGACTGGTATTGTAGTGGCGCAGTTTTGGAAGAGAATCCATGGGTAAAGCCCCAGTGGAAGATATGAGACTGAACATTTTGAAGAAGAAGAAGAAGCTAAAACCCTTACTTCGGTGTTTTTGCACCGGAACCAACAAAACTATCCAAGTCTGCTACCTTTTTTCTGGTGAAAATTTTAAAGACAAATAATTTGTTTCTGATGTTAAATATAGTACCAGGATCACGTGCTGTTCTGTGCTTTTTCGATTTATTTTGACCAATTTTTAATCCTTTAATTTGTAACTTGTATTTAATTTGGTTTATTGTGAAATAATTTTTTTAAACGGAACAAACTTTTCAAAATATGTATAAATTTTTTAAAAATATGATTTCTAGAATGTATTTTCAGAATAAGCTTTCGATAACATTTTATATTTTCTCGAAAAACCTTTTTGAAATAATATTTCTTTTCAGCATTTTCCTTCTCTTCTTGTTTTTGTGGGATGGTGATAGTAATGACGGAGGTGGCAGGTGTAGTGAAGAAGAAACAGAAAGGACAATTTAATGATCTAACCCAATTATATGGATATAGATTCATAAGTTGAGGGTGTAGAAAGTAATAGCAAAACAACGAAGGCCGAACACAGTAAATTAATCAGGCCTTATCTTTTTCTTCCTCCTTTTTTCTATTACAGTAATAATGCAACTGCGACAGTAGTGAAACAGTGATAGTGGGTGCAATAGTACAGAAATAAATAAGACAATTCGGTCATTTTATCCCAATTATGGTGCAGATACAAAAGCAGAGGTTATAGGAAGTAATTGCCAAACAACGACGGCTAAACAGAAAGTAATCAATCAGGCCTGAAGCCCATTTAATCATCTTAATATATTTTAATTCATAAATATAGAAAATAAGTATTAAGTTGTAAAATATATAAACTGTATGTTCTCCAAATTTTCTCAATTGGAGATGATTCGTCTTGGAGGTCCATGTTGCCTCAATGAATGGAAGCAAGTTGCATTACCTTCAACCTGCAAAAAATTTCTATTACATATTGACAAAATTGTTATTTTCTCTGTATTTCTTCTCCTTCAATCCAACATATCTTTAACATACTACACCAAAATTGTTTCAACTAGACCCAAACCCATAACAAAGGCACTGAGGATTTTGGAATATATAACTATTATGGCAAGAGATCCTATCATTTTGCATTGGCTAAGTTCACATACGCTTTGTTGCACTCCACTTCACTTCCAACTTCTCAATTTGTGCTGGCTTGCATTTGAGTGGTGTGCTATGCTTATTTATACACAAATATTACTTTTGGTTGGTTTTCAACTTAGTTTGTAATTTGTTTAGAAGTCGATTTAGTCTTCCCTTTTGCTAATTATAAATTTGTGTAGGAATAAGATTGTACAACAAATTTTTAGGCATATCCTTGTGTTTATTGATTTTTTAATGTATCATCATATTATATTATATATATATATATGTGTGTATTATGTAAAAAATGAAATTTAACAAAAAAAACTAAAGAAAAATTTCATCCCGTAACATAATATTGTTATCATTTATATTCATCTAAACATTGTAACTAGAATTTTAAAATATTGTAATTACGTAATAATAATTGTACTACAATATTATAATTATTTAATAATATAATTATATCATTTTACTAAAATTTTAGAATATTAAATAATTTATCATTATATATCAATTCATTTTTTAAAGAAATTAGCCTTTTAAAGTATTTTGAACAATATCATTAATAGAAGTATTATAAAAAATTATAGAAAACCTTTTTTTCTCCAATTTCAATATTGTAAAAAATTATTCATCTTTTTAGATAACTCTAAACTTCTGTTGATAAAAGTTAATAAAGTTGTTATTTATTAACTTCCCATCTAAATAAAAAGAACGAATTAAGAAATCCTATTAAAAATTAAACCACTCAATACTTTAAGCATGGTTTATTTTCTTTTATACATATTCTTATATTCTTCTGATATGATCTTTATCCCTAGCAAACAAACTTAGGCTTTGTTTGGTTGGGAAAGTAGATTTAAGAGGATGAATTTAAAGGGATTTAAGTGGATTGTATGTGGATGAAAGGGTTGTTTGGATTAATGGATGGATGGTAAGATTTGAAGGGATTTGAGGGGATTGGTTATGAAAGTTTGGAATTGATTTGATAGATGTTATAGATTTGTTTTTATTTTTTTAATTGATATATTTCTAAAATTACTAATTAACCTTTGTAAAATAAAATGGTAAAAAATTAAAATGAATTGGATTAAATTGATTTTAATATAAAAAATATAGAAACTGAATCAACTAACTAGATATTTTTTAGTAGGTTGATAATGATTTTATCTAATCCAATCTATGGACATCCTTACTTTTGTATTTTAATAATTTTATATTTAAAAGAAAATAAAACTGTTTTTAAGATGAATAAAAAATATTTTAAATAACATTTTCTCCGCTCAATTTCATCATAAATATTAAATCAAATAAGGAGATAAAAATATATTTTTTTCTAATTTACTTCAATTAAACATTAAGTAAACATATTTTCATCGATAAAAAATAAAAAAAAAAGAATAAATACAAAACAATATAACATGTATAATATACTTTTATTATTTCTTTTATAAAGTAAACAATTTTTATTGATTTAATTATTTTATGTCAATAATATAATTATGAATGGATAGATTGTATTGAGTATGGG
>Ga0099825_1010219_pt1 | contig 10362 bp, 4 predicted proteins | sample SiratroredBW_FD_76838 | JGI IMG/M metagenome (GOLD analysis project Ga0099825, IMG submission 76838) | Root nodule microbial communities of legume samples collected from California, USA - Siratro red BW | ecosystem: Host-associated > Plants > Roots > Nodule | place: USA: California | collected... | reverse complement strand
TTCGTCGTCGACAACGCCTAAACCCCAAATCAACTACTTTAATCAGCAATATCACTTACTAATTGCTAATAAACACCAAAAATTACTTACTTATTGCTTGTTTGAAGGATTAATCAAAGATTTAGAAACAGATGAAGTTAAAATGAAACCCGGATGGGATGTCATTCGGTTCTTATTTTATTTTGAAATGACAACCGGATGACATACTCATCTGGTTGTTAAATTTTTTAAAAGTGACATCCGGATGGGATGTCATCCGGTTTTCTTTTTTTTGACATTATGAATCGGATGGGTGTGCTTTTTATATTGGAGTATTTATGGAATTAAAAAATCTGTATTAGGGTGCAAGAAGCGTGTATTAGGGTACAGGAAGAATTTGTCATGGAAAATAATAAAAAAGATAATGGTGCATGATATTAGGAGTCCAGCGTGAAAGCAATAACCGTGGGCCCTATGTGGTGGGATGTGTAATGTAAGAAGTTATACAAAATAATAAATAATAAGATGAAAGTTTAGTATAGGAATAATCAAGTGAAAAATGCATGTAGTTTTAGGGATAACGGTGCAGTAGGATGACTTGACTTTTTTTTTTATATATTTTTTTTCATTTTTATATTTTTGTTTTCTCTCCAACCATAATTTTAAATGTTAGTTCTTAAGGTAGGTATATTTCTGTATTTTATTTCAAGCTAATTAAATTAGTTTCTTTAATTACTATTAATAATGTTTAAAAACATAAAATAATATACAAAGCATTTTTCTAAATTAATAGAAAAAGACATAAACTTTTAAAAACATAAATTTTGATTCAAAACAGTTTTGAAAATAATAAAAAAAAATAAAAACATTTTCCAAAATAATAAAAATATTTAACTCTAGGAAAGTAAAATGCATAAACAGTTTTTTCTAATAAAAACATAAAAAATATAAAATAGAATTTTAGAAAACCAAAATATTTCTTAATAAAAAATGAATTTGTTAGCAAAAGATAAAAAAAAGATAAGTACCAATAATCATAACAAACCAATTTCAAATTTTCAAGTTAGAACTACATAAATCCTGATTTTTTATTAAGGAAATACGTAGGAACAAGGTCAATTCTTGTCGGGTTCAAAAAAAAATATTCAAATTAGAACTACGTGATCCCTGATTTTCCTTTAGAAATACGAATGACCAAGGTCAATCCTTGTCGGGTTCAACAAATAAAAAAAATAAAAATTTGTCTTTGTTATTATTTTGTTTGCTTATTGTTCATTCTTTGTCAGCATTTTTGTGTAAATATATATTTATTCTTATTTTGCTGTAATTACTATTTGTTGGGAAAAATAATATTTTGTAAAACCACACTTGTTTTTATTCATTTAACTAAAGGTATCGTCTTAGGACGGGCATTGTGGGGATGCTGACACCTTCCTCACACGTAATCGACTCCCGAATCGGGTTCGTAGACATTTCTATTTTTATTTTTTTTGTTTTTTCTATAGTTTCCACATAATAAGCTATAGTGGCAACTCCAATTATCAATTTAAATATTAAATATTTTTAAAAATAAATTTGTGATTGCCCTGTCGTGATCCTGATTGCGACAGATGACGACTTGATTGGGGACCATCTAGAGAGTCAGGCCAATTTATTTAATTAAGAAAAATTTGTGTGGTTTTCTGATCTTTATTTTTCCCTTTTTTTAGTTTATTACTTTTGTAAATAATATTTGTTGTTATTTATGTTTGTGTATATATTGTTTATTATTTTAGGACTATTTATGTTTATATATTATGCTTTTATTTTTGAATATATTACATACTATGCATTTTAAATTTGCGGCGCATAAGCGTATCCAAATATGTAAATATTTGTGTGTTTTATGCTTGTTGCAATATTGAACCTTAGGGTAGAAGACATAGTTATATATATGCTTGGGAATTTTCTGGTTGTTTTGCAGGTGGGGTTTGGGTTTACATTTTTCTCCCTTCACACACATTTTATTTGCATATCATGAGTGGGGCCCTATACTTGGGTCTGTGAAGTTTAGAAACAGAGGAGTCGCGTAACAAGATTGGGGGATGTACTTCCTTTCCTGGTCGTTGTGAAAGCTCCAACTAGTGTCTTTTTCTTTATTCTCATGTCTATGTGGATGTGTGGTAAAATGGGTCATGGATCTAGTGACCTTTAATAGGAATTAAGGCAGAGCTATCCTGTGTGATCTCATGTAAAAATCCAACTCTACCCATTAGGTCAAACCATAATTACGACATTAAGGGAGAATTTTGCAGCTCAATGGTCCACTTGTTATGTAAAAATCCTAGAACTCTACCCATTAGGTCAAACCATAACACTAAGGGAGGAGAATTTTGCAGCTCAATGGTCCACTTGTTATCTGTTGTACATATGAAACCCCTTGAATCTTGAATAAAAAAACAATCAACATCATTTTTCTTTGTATACATTACAAAACATAGATAGATATTTATTTAAAAAAAAGAAGAAGAAAATTTGTGAGAACAGGCTAAGAACAATCTTCCTTAAAAAAATTGACTGTGAAAAAAAAAAAACATTAATCTCATTTCTTTTCACATACTCTTTCAAAATACATAATCTCATTCTTCTCATATCCATTGCATTACAAACATTTTCTTTGCGGTATTTCAGTGAAACTAAAAATGTGGAATTGTCATGGAACTTGACATCTGGATTTGAGAGAAGTATTGCAGTACAAGGCTTGAAGAAGGAGATAAGAGTCAAAGTGCTGAAGAGTGATTTGACTGTTCTCAGAGAACTAGGACAGAAGCTCAAGGTAGTGCAGAAGACTATATCCAGGAGTAGATATGAGAACTTGTTGGGGTTGCTGGAAGTAGAGGTTCAGAAACCTGTCATTACTGTCTTGGCTCAGTATTATGATCCTCCACTAAGGTGCTTCACATTTTGTGACTTTTGTCAACATTCAATTTTGTCCGGGTAATCTTTTAAATTAGAAATACGATCATAAAATAAAATAAAGAAATGAAAAAAAAAAGAAAAAAGAATAAATATTTTTTTTTGAATTTTTCCATTACAAAAAATAATTAATAATAAAAAACAAAAATAAAAAAAATAAAAAATATATATAAATTGAAACAACAAAACCTAAAAAGTAATAATAAATAATAAAAAATAACAAGAAAAGAAAACTGTTTTCAAACTGTTTCCTTTATTTGCACTCACAAAAAAAAAATAAAGATAATAATAAAAAAGAATCAGTCAATCTCACTCAATCTTAACTTCTCACAAAAAAATAAAGATAATAATAAAAAAAAAGAACCAGTCAATCTTACTAAATCTTAACTTCCCACAAAAAAAAATAAAGATAATAATAAAAGAAAAGAATCAGTCAATCTCACTCAATCTTAACTTCTTACAAAAAAAAAATAATAAAGACAATAATAATAAAAAAGAATCAGTCAATCCACCCATGTTCTCCATTTCATAATAATAAAAAGTAAAATATGACCGTTCTCAAACTGCTTCATCTCATGTTCATCTACACTTCATCTTTAATAATAAAAGAAAAAAAGATAGGGTCAATCTTTCAAAACTACTTTGAACTACTTTCAATGCAGAATAAAAATAAATTAAATAATAAAAAAGGGATTCACTTAAGTGGTAACGATTCTTACGTTAAGGGGGATTTTGACGGACACATATACGGAGAAAAAAAAAAGAGCATTGAGAATAGAGAAAGAAGAAAACACAAAAAAAAAAAACTCACAAATCATTCTTATGGCACCAACATGCATCTTCATGAACACATCAAGTTCCACCACTCCTACCATGCACCTCCCACTTCGGAACCCACAAAAAACTACCTGAACCAGCAACAACACCACCCTCAAAATCACAAAAAGATTATATTTTTCATGGGGGTCAACAGAGGAAGGATGGTCAAACTCAAAGAAGAGAAAAAAAAAACGACATTATGGGCTTCACAATTTCTCTCCACAGAACCTCCAAACTGCTCCACTCACGCCTTCACGCTGTCGGAAGCTGTCGCTGTCGTCGACGTTGCCGTCGACAGCACCCCCCGTCGTCGCCGTTACCATGCACCTCCACGAGACTCGCTCCACTCACGCCTCCACGCTGCTGGAAGCCGCCGCTGTGGGCAGCGCCCGCTGTCACCGCCATCAACCATGCCCGTCGCCGCCGCTGTTGCCCATGTCAGCCACGCCAATTTGCCCTGCCACAACACCTCACGTGCATCCCTCAAACCCTAATAGATTTCTGATTAATGGGGGTGCTCTCTGCACCCCATGTGTTTGTGCCTACACCCACACTCTCTCATTCCCAAAATGCCCTTGGCCATAAGTGGGTTTTTGACTAGTGAAGCTACTTCCTGCACCTCCATTAATTAGGATCTGCACCCCAGCTCTTCACAATTCCTAAAATACCCTTAACACTAGTTCGGTTTTTATTGGTTAGTGGAGGTACTTCCTACACCCCCAGTAATTAAGATCTGTACCCGCACTCCCTTCAATTACCAAAATCCCTTAGTCATGGTTGAATTTCTAATTAGCGGATCTACTTCCTGCACCCCTATTAATTAAGATCTACACTCCAATTCTTCTTGATCCCCAAAATGCCCTTAATCATAGTTGAGTTTCTAATTAGCGGATCTACTTCTTGCACCCCCATTAATTAAGATTTACACTCCAATTCTTCTTGATTCCCAAAATACCCTCAACCCTGGTTGGATTTCTGACTAGTGGAGCTACTTCCTGCATCACCCCAATTAGTATTTGCACATGGTACCTTATTCAAAGCCCAGGCTTTAAACCTGACACCTTATTCAAAGCCAGGCTTTAAACCTGACACCATTACTCAAAGCCCAGGCTTTAAACCTGGCATTGTTACTCAAAGCCCAGGTTTTAAACCTGAGACCTTATTCAAAGCCCATGTTTTAAACCTGGCACCATTACTCAAAGCCCAGGCTTTAAACTTGGAACTGTTGCTCAAAGCCCAAGTTTTAAACCTGACATTGTTACTCAAAGCCCAGACTTTAAACCTGGCACTGTTTCCCAAAGCCCAGGCCTTAAACCTGGCACCTTACTCAAAGCCCAGGCTTTAAACCTGACACTATTATCCAAAGCCCAGGCTTTAAACTTGGCACTGGTGCCATTCACTTACTTTATTTTCAAATACAAGCTTTCAAAAATTTCAAAAAAAAAAGAATATCAACACAAACAACAATCTTATCAACAAAAAACTACGTAACCCTGATTCTCCACCCTTAAATGGAGATACGTAGGAGCAAGGTCAAACCTTGTTGGGCCCTTTCCCAAAATAAAAAATATTTTTCTTTGTTTTTATTTGTATTTTTTGTCTTTTTTTTCCCTTCTTGGGAAAATAAACATTTTACAAAATCACACTTATTTTACTCATTTAATTAAAGGTACCGTCTTAGGTTTTGTTTTGAATTGGAGAGTTGATTTGTGGGAATGAGTTTGAGTTGATATCAGATGAAAATGCCTGTAAAGTTTTGTTGTTTGGATTAAGACAAAGATAATGAGAGATGAAGAAAAAATTTATAAAAGTTTGTGAGTGATATGATAGGTGTAATAGATAAATAATTTTTTAATAGATATAATTAAAATTAATGTAAAATTAATTATAATTAATTTATTAGATTTGATTGATAAACTATTATTTTAATTGTTGGAATTTTAAAAGTATCAATTATTTTAAAATTAAAAATAAATAAATAAATTATCATAGTTAATAATATTATTATTTTATATTTTTTTATTATTATAATTATATTTTTATTATTATAATATTTTTATTAAATTTATTATTATTTTCATAATAATAATAATAATTATTATTATTTTATATTATATTATATAATTATAATTTAATTCAAAATATTACAATAAATAATAAATATTAGTTTTATAAAAAATATGATAGATCAACTTTCCTCGCAAATCTGTTTACCCTTTCAAAGAATAAAGTAAGTGAATGCTTCATCTCGTTATGAGGTTTTTATTAATATTTTAAGTTTTGATTTTCGAGTTTTGAACACGAATTTTCGCAACCTAATTTTCTCGCAAATCAGTCGCAAGTCGCAGGAAGCAAGTCTTAAAGATGAAAAAAACAACTTTCTTAAAATATAAGTAAATAAAAATAAATAATTTTCTAATAATTAAGAAATCAATTAATACAAACATAATTTTGATACATGAATAATATAAACAAATAAAGAAGAGATGCATATTAAATTATTTTAATTATAATTTATTCGTCTAATAAAATAATTGATTCAATATAAAACATTCTAATTAGATTTGAATTTTGTTTTATCTAAAATTAAAATAAAAAATATAAGATCAATTTAATTTTATTACTTTTGATTGTCATTTTAATTACATTAAATTTTAATTAATATTACGTTTTATTTCAAATTAAACATCAGTACAAAATGATGAACATTTATACAGGAGTCCTACTATTTTAAAGGAGAATCAATTTTGTTATCGCCTCATCTGTCTAAGAATTTAAATCATAAATAATATACAACAATAATTATGCAATTTTATTATCTAACAATCTCATACAAATTACTTTCTCGAAGTTAAAAAAAAGTAAAATATAAATAAATAAAAATAATTATTTTTATTATAATTAAGAAAGCAATTATTTTAAAGATAAATTCGATACATAAATATTGTATTTTAAAACATCATAATATTTTTATGACTTTCATATCTTATATAATTACTTAATAATTATATATTACAATTTTATTTCAAAACTTTATCTATATTTGTTTTCAATATTTAAATATAATATTTTATTATTAAAAGAAAGACTAAAAAAAATGATTAAATAATCATGTTCTATGAAAGAATTGAATCCCTGATGGAAAAAGAGCACGAACCCTCAAAAAGCCGCAGTCGCACACACTCCCCTGCGCCAAAATCAGGTACATTATTTTCGTTTCACTGAACTTTCTCTCACTCCACGCAGGCAGAGAAGAGAAGAAATTGAATCCCAACCTAACCCTCCCTTTATGTAACCTATGATAACAGTTTAAATCCCTATAAGTACTTGATAACAGTTTAAATTCCTTTAAACTTTGATAACAATTTAAACCCCTGACATTTTTTTTTTCACTCTTTGGATTTATCTTAGCTGAGGGTTGAAGTTAGGGTAGTCACTGCAAATGGGTGTGGCGGAGGCCAACACAGCCCTTCAAGCTCCCTCAACGTCAGATAGCGTCGAAGCCTTGCTTGATGTAACGAAGTTGAAATCAAATAAATTAAGTTCATATGTATGTTTTATTATTTAGTGTGATTAATTGTTATGTTGAGTGTTGATGATGTTTTGACAGGCTGCAAGATATAATGACATGGATGATATTAAGAGCTTAGAGGCCAGTGGGGTTCCTCTTGATTCCAAGGATGATCAGGGGAGAACAGGTATGCATCAAAGTTATGAGAATTTAATTCACTGTGGAAAAAGTTTTAATATTTTGCATTTTATTTGACTTGTTATTTGGTGGGATCTGATAGTTTTGCTTAGAGTGAATGAGGGTAGAGTTTGTTAGGATGCAAAGTTGTGTAATGAGGGTTTTTTTCTGTTAGGATCGCATTCAATCTTAACGGAAATAGAGGGCTATGTGGTCTTGTGAAATTGGTATACTATGGTGAGGGTGGAACAAAGGGGCACTTCAAAAGTATAAAAGGAAATCAAATCTATGCATATTAGACAAATCGGTGGTTAGGCATTGATGGGGCATCGTAAAGAATCAAGCTTGGATATTGGTTTTGGAGCAGATGTTATCAGCCATGGAAGCTCATTGATGGCACCAAATGTTAGGGATAAAATTAGTAACTCTTGGAGATCTATCGTAGACTGTAGATATAACTAAATTATATCTTACAAGGTCCATCTGAACCAACTTTGACTTGAAGATTTACATTACTTCCTTTACTACAATTTTTGGAATAATCAAACATACTCTTGAGTGTTCCCTATTGCGTTCGCTTCATCTCATCATTAGGAATATATATGTTAATGTGAAGTACCACTGTCCTTCATTAGCATACTACACATTACTATGAACTTTTAAACTAGTAGTGATGTACCACTCTCCTGATCTCATCTGATTTGGTGGATTTTGGGTATAACTTTTGATTCCTGGCTAGAAATATATTTCTTTTGTCAAATACTTGGTCTCAATTTAAAAAAATAAAATAAAATTAGAGCAGATTATATGGGTGGTTTACATTGATATGTTAAAAAGATGTTAAGGTGGATTTTGGTTATAGAGTTTGATTTAAAGTTTGTCTTTGACGAGGTCATGAGACGTAGGGCTTGTGATTAGAATCCCATTTCGTAACGTCATATCGATTAAATAAATTGACTTTCATATTGAAAAAGGGCATTCAGAACTGCAGCCAGGGATAATAAAGTTATTCAAGGAGAAGATAATTTTTTTCTCTTATGAGTAAATTCAGAAATAGTTTAGCTATGAGCTATTGTACAACTGTGCTTGACTTTGCTCCTTTGATGTATGCATCCAGCTCTTCATATGGCTGCGGCTAATGGACATATGGATATTGTGGAGTATCTAATCATTAAAGGAGTGGTGAGTAGCTTTTTCCCAAACGTTTTCATATGGTTTTATAACTTTGTGATCTGAGTGAGCCATTGGTTGATTGCTACAATATAGTAGACACTTTCTGTCTGACATTTCATTGGCCATTACCAACTTTTTCCTTGAGTAATTCTGTTCTTGCACTTTCTATTTGATGAAGATTCACTGTCTGATTGACCATTACCTACCTTTCCATCACTCACATCTCACTTTCGTACATCCAATCATATTAGAGGTTTTAAAGCTTGTGCTTTTGAACAGGATCTTGATTCACCAAATCAGGAAAAGAATACACCTCTTCATTGGGCGTGTCTTAATGGGCATGTTGAGGTAAATAACTGTGTTCTTTCACTGATATCTCCTTATTTTCCAGCTCATGGTTTTCTTTAACATGTAAAATGCCTTTCAGGTTGTGAAGAAACTAATCATAGCTGGAGCTAATGTCAGTGTTTTAAACAGGTTTGTTATATTACCGTATCAAGAATTTTAAGATGTGCAGTGAGTTTCTTAAAACAAAAATTAGACTTAGTTTCCTAAATGCTTCCGATGTTCTGTAATTAGAATTGGACTTGTATATTGATAGCTGCTTAATAAAGATTTATAATAAAGTGTAATGTAGTTTCTCAAATTAAAATTTCAATTTCCATTGTAGAACATTTAAAGTTCATAAATTAAGTACAATGCTTGTGTACGGACCACATAACCCAGCCATTGAATAGCACATCGCTATTCGTATGACTTTTATGGTAATTAATGTGAAAGTCAATAAATTTAACATAAATGGTAGATTGTGATTGGATGATAGCGTAAAATTATTTTGCATTGTCTTACTTTTTTTTCTCAAAAATTTATTTAAATTTTGCCCTTGTAATGAATCTGTTTTGGCAATGACATTTCCAGTCACGAGAGGACCCCAATGGATGAAGCTGTGAGTAGGGGAAAACTTGAAGTGATGGATGCAATTAATGAAGCTGTGGCACTTGTTGAACTTCGTGGTGCTATGGTTTCTGCAGAACAAACCTGAAGTTTATGTTACTCTAAGTAGTTTGTAATGTGAGAGGAATTTGGTGATGGTTATACATGTGGTCTTATAATGTTTACATTTTTAGTGTGAACAATTTCATGAGTATGTTTTCTTCTTTTATCAGTTTCCATATAGGATTTCCTCTATCAGAAATCAAAGCTGGTTCGTTTCTTGAATGTGCCTAAAACAAAGTCACACCTTATTTTATTCCGAAAGAGTATTCCAAGAGTGCAAAAAAATGGCACCCTAGTTCAACCAGGTGGACGGTATGATTTAATGTCTTCTTATGGCAAAATAAAATAAAATTTACGTTTAGAGTTATTACTCATCTTGTAAGTTTTTTTGTTCTTAAAAAATAAAGGTACGGTTTGTTATCATTCGTTTATTTTATAAAATTAATTTCTCTAATTAATGAAAAAATTTAAAATTAATTAAAACATTTTATATCTTGTGATTAAATGTTTATTTATACTAATTGCATTAACACTTTTCATTTTGCTTGTTTTAATTTATTTTTGTTTTATTTCCTTGGTCTGATCTAACAAAATTCTTAGACAGTGGGCGGTTTCCAGCCTATTTTCAGTGTTCATTCCTCTCCATTACTTTGCCCTGCATATTCTACTAAAATATTGAAAATGTTCTAAAAATATAAAAATTGTATTTTAAAATGTATAATGTGAAATATTTCTTTTGGATTGAATAATTT
>Ga0099825_1010211_pt1 | contig 10368 bp, 5 predicted proteins | sample SiratroredBW_FD_76838 | JGI IMG/M metagenome (GOLD analysis project Ga0099825, IMG submission 76838) | Root nodule microbial communities of legume samples collected from California, USA - Siratro red BW | ecosystem: Host-associated > Plants > Roots > Nodule | place: USA: California | collected... | reverse complement strand
TTATCTAATGACACGTGTCCTAAGTCACCTCAACTACCCAATGCGGGTTGTATATTATTCAACAAGTCTAGGTCAACATGTGTTCCCAGTGACTATAACAAGTCATAAACACATGACAATGTGCATGTCTATCCAATAATACGTGTCTAGAGCCACCTCAACCACCAAATGCATTTCAGGGTTACATTCTATCTCACCTTCATGACTTCTACTATAAAAGAGTATAGTTGGATGAGTGGAAGGATGTGTAATTTGTACTCAAAATAATTCATTTTGGAGAAATGAATGCATATAATTCATTTTGTGCCTCAGTTAATTATGAAGGTGGGATGTCTACATTGTGTAGGTTTCACACACACACAAATAACAAAAATGTTTAATGTGCCTGATGTAAACCTTTTCTTTTTTTGAAAAGTTGAAAAATTTTCATTTTAATTATTTTTTCTTAAATTTTATGATTGCGTGTAAAACTTTGCATTTGTATTCCCTTTATTTCTATATTTTATAGATTTTTTTTCCGTTATGATTGTTCCACGTGTCTCTCTCTACTTTATTTTTCCGTTTTCATTTTTGTGTCTCAACCTTTTTCTTGTTTATTATGTTGTACGTGGTTGTTTTTTGGTGTGTCTTCTACCAGCTGCTAGTTCCTTTTATCTTTATATATATATATATATATATATATATATATATATATATATATATATATATTACAACAAAAATGAGATTTAAACATTTTTATTAAAATAAAAGTACTATGTTTTTAGTTTTGTAATATTTCTAAAAGTATAATTTTATTTAAAGATTTATATTTATATTTTTTTTAATTTTATCTCTTTTTATTATTATTATTATTATTGTTATTAAAAAAACCCTTTCCATTTTATCATTTTCTTCCATTAATGATCATTTATTTAATCCTCATTTTTCATTAATCGAACAAAAAGGTTTTTTTATTATTTTTTTAATTATTTAGATGAATATTATGTTAAAGAATATTGTGTCAAAGAATATCCGAATTTACTCAAGAGTAAATCCGTTCTAAAGAATATTTTCTTTATTTTAGTCAGGAATGATAGCGTTTCAAATAATACTCTATTTAGTTAAAAATGACTATGTTTCAAAAATACTTGTATTATAAAGAATACTTATTTTATTTAGAAGTAATTGCGTTTCAAAGAATACTTGTTTTGTTTGGAGTGTATGCATCTCAAATAATACTTAACAATGAGTAGTTATGATCCTAAAATGTCAAAGAATTCTCAAGAGGTTAGTTAGGAGTGACTACAAACCCAAAGAATACTCATTGGTTAGTCATGTTGGAAAATCGAGAGGGAAACACCCGAAAGATTTCATAACAATGAGACATGAACCAAACCCATACAAAGAATTGGCGCTACCTTTAACCTAAAACTTTAAGGCATTGGGTTTGTGGATCTTCTTTCTTATATATTGCTCAGCTTACTGATTTCTACTCGATGTGAGACTTAGATTCACATTTGGACACTTAACAATCTCCCTCTCAAGTGAGAGTTTCTCTTCAACATTGGTACATTCCTCCTTGAGCATAAACACTTTTAAAGATTAGTACCTCACTCACAAATGACTATGACTTGTACTGTCATTCACACACTTAATGGGACATGCTTGCCTTACTTTTGATATAGGGATCAAATCGTTACTTGTCTGAGCCATACCACTTGTTGAGAAAATCGGGAGGAAAAAACATTGGGAAGATTCAAACAACAATGAGATATGAGCTAGACCCACACAAGGAATCAACACCGCCTTCAATCCAAAATCTTAAGGCAATGGGTTTGTGGATCTTCTTTCTTATACGTTGCTCAACTTTCTCATTTATACTCAATGTGGGACTTAGACACACACTTGGATACCTAACAGTCTCCCCTCAAGTGAGAGTCTCTCTTTCACATTGGTACACTCTCCTTCGAGCTGAAGCTTTTTTAAACATGAGTACCGTCGTTTAGACACTTAATGAGATACACTTGCTTGAAACTTTCGTCAGGAAGACTTTTGATACAAGGATTAAATTGTAATCGTCTGAGACAGACACCACAGAAGCCATCAATTATGAACCACTTGTTGAGAAAATCAAGGAGGAAACACCGGGAGAGCTCACAACAATGAGAGACGAGCTAGACCCACATAAGGAATTGATCTCACCTTCAACCCAAAATCTTAAGGCATTGAGTTTATGGGTCTTCTTTCTTATATGTTGTTCAACTTTCTCATTTCTACTCAACGTGAGACTTAGACTCACATTTGGACCTAACAATCTCCTCCTCAAGTGAAAGTCTCTCTCTTACATTATATACTTTCCCTTAAGCAGAAGCATTTTTAAACATGAGTATATCACTCAGATATGACTCTCACTTGTACCACCATAACAAACCATTGATCTGATATCACTTGCTGGAAAAATCGAGGGAAGAAACCATCGGGGAGATTCAAACAATAATGAGACATGAGCCAGACCCACATAAGGAATCGATGTCACCTTCAACCCAAAACTTTAAGGCAATGAGTTTGTGGTATTCTTTTTTAGATGTTGCTGAACTTTTTCATTTCTACTCAATATGTGACTTAGACTCACACTTGGATACCTAACAAGCTATGAGTAGCTACAATCCAAAAACAACACTTGTTTGTAACTTTGCAACATTAGTTTGCATAGTGGAATTCAAACTGTTGATTGAGAATTAGACGTAGTATGCTTTCTTAGGCGAACCAATATAAAAATACCTTTTGTATTTCTCTCTCTCTCTCCTTATCTCTTTTATAATATATGTTATTATTATCTGTACTAATCTAAGAAGGAAAGTCTCTACTAAAATGAAGTTAAAGAAACCTTTTTAAATAAGTGAATATGTTAAACTTAAAGTTCTGTCTGACATTTTTTATTAGACGCAATGCTTATTAAAAAGTAGTTTGCATATCACTTGTCCTATCATAGTATTGTTTGACTATACAATATTAGAGAATACATACGAAAAGTTTTAAAAAGTTATTAAAACATAATTCAACCATAAACACGCCCTTACACCCTTCAAGTAACACAAACACATATTAGCATGTTTAAATAAAAAATACATATATATAAATATTATTGAATTTAAGAATATTGTTATCATCAAAACTCTAAATTCCAATTGTGTTAAATTCTCTACATAAAGGTTCAATAGCCTAATCTCTAATGATATTTTTAAAAAGTTAATTAATTAAAATTGCTAAAATATTTATTTTAAATAAAAATATTAACATAATTATATTTATTAAAGAGAAATTAAATACTTTAATTAATTAAAAATATATAATATCTATATTTAAAATAATTATTAAAAATAAATAATTAAATATATTGGAATATCTATATTTATTAAATAAAATTTAAATAATTATATTAATTAAAATTATTTAAATATTTGTATGGAAGAATTCAATTAATTAAAAATATATAATTTGTATATTTAAAATATAAATTAAACATAAAATAATTTAAAAAAATCTTTATTTAAAAAATGTTATTGTAAAAAGTAAAATAAAGTAATATTATTTATAAAATAATGTTTTTGTTAACAATTAAATAATTTAGAATATTAAAATCTCTATATTTATTAAATACAAATTGAATAATTAAATTACATAGGAATACTAGATTATTTATATTTATTAAGATATTAAATTCTCAAATTAATATAAAATATTAAAATATCTTGATCATAGAATTTTAATTTAATCTAAGTCGTTTTATAAAATTAGAAAACTTAAAAATAAATCAAAAGAGATTTTCAAAATAAAAACAAGTAAGAAAATTGATTAAAGAATGAACGCTTTGTCTGTATCAAAATTTTAAACAAATTGAAAAAAAATAACCGATTTCTCGCACCTCTTAACAGTATATAATATATTTAAATAAATAAAAATATAAATAGTTTATTTAAATAAAAAATAAAAACAGGGTATTAAATTATACTCTAAAATTAAATACATAAGCTATTTTCCATATTTTTTTATAGAAATTAAAATGAAATTCAGGATATTGTATTTTTTTTAAATTATTTGAGATATTTCAAGAGCCAAAAATATACTTTTATCAAAATTAAATTTAATACTTTCTGTTAAAATATAATTACTTAGCAGTTTTTTTTTCTATTAATGTAATAATAAAATTTTTAAACTTTTAAATTTATTGCTATTATTTTTATTATTATTAAAAATATATACTTTTATAGCTGTATTTTAACTATTTTTTAATATGTATGTATATATATTCATTATTTTTACTATTATCAGTATAATTTATTTTATTATTTATAAAAATATTCATAATAAATAATAATAATAATAATAACTCTTTATGAAAAACTATTTGTAATAAATAATAATTATCCTTTAAATAAGAAGTATTTGTTTTATAATATTTTTCTATTAAATTGTGTAACTTTAACATTGTTTAATTTTTTAATTACATTTATTTACTTATATTATTGTAAAAAAAAAATCGACACACAAATACATAAACTTTTGTATTTTCAATGGTATAATTAGTCGATGAACACAGCCTTCATTCACTTTGTCACTATCGTCTTTGCTCAGCACACACTCAAACATGAGCTTCGACGGCTTCCTGAAGGCTCTAACGGACCTTCAGGCCCACTGCTCCACGCTCCTCACCAACCTCACCGCTCTCCACCCTAACCGCTCCTCATTTCCAGCCCTTCGCGCCAGCCCGCCCTGGGCCCGGATAGCCCCACCGGCCCGGAGCAGGCCCATGACGGTTGAGGCAATAGAGGAGCGCTTGGAGGGCATACCCGTTTACGCCCTCAGCAACGCTTCGGAGGAGTTCCTCTTGGTCTCGGGCTCTTCCAGCGGAAAAAACCTCGGTCTCTTCTGCTTCAACAAGGACGACGCCGAAGCGCTCCTCAACCAGGTCACGCTTATCGAACCCCACGCTCGCCAGGGCTCCAAAGTCGTCCCCGTTGCTCTCAACAAGGTTCTCTATTCTTCTCACTCCGCACCTCATGTTCTTCGTCGCTCTCTGTTTCCGTTGCTTATTTTTGTGTCGCGCTTGTTTCTTCAGGTGTTTCAGCTCAAGGTGAACGGCGTTGCGTTTAGATTGATACCGGAGTTTTCTCAAATACAGAATGCTCTCAAAGTGAGTTGTTTATTCGTTATTGTTATTACTAATGGCTTATATCTCAAAGTCAAGAAACGGGACTGCAATTTAAAACCTTGGTTCTATTGTCTAAATTCTCTAATGGCTTATATCTCATTGAAAATACCTTGAGGCTGAAGATTGAACAGAAGTATGCTGCTATTAATTGTTGATATGCAATATTTTTTTAGAATGGAGGCTGTGAGGATCCAAATATTGACCACTTCTGTGAAATGTCTCGGGTTTGTGCTGTTGAGTTTTTGAATGTGATAACTTCAATCATTTCACTATTCTTTTCTGCTTTCCTCCTCTAATGGATAAATAGGCTTTGCTTCTTTAGTCCTTGTTTCTTATTTGGGTGCCTTGGTCCTTTGGTTCTTTCACAGCATTATGATTGATTATGATAGTATACAGTCACAAATCATTGAGCTAGATTCTCTTAGTACTCTGTTCAATTTATGGTGACAATTCATCCTTGAGGGCAAAATTACTTTGTTGATAGAAAGGCTTCATAACAAATTTACTGAGATTGTGGATTGGTTCTCACTGATTCCTAGAATTAGAGCTTGATGTCTCTGGTGTACGATTCTTTTTTCTATTATATTGGTATAGTTGGCTAATTTGATACAATTTTCTTAGAAATTTTTCTTGCATACTGAAAATTAGTTGATGTGAAGTTTTAAAAAGTGAATTTTAAGCTCAGTTCAACCACATAAGCTGACTTGTAAGAATTTGATTATATCTCTAATGTGATCTTTAACACGCTCCTTTTTGTCAAGGACTGGACATCTTGAGCATGGAAATAAGGGGGTTCGATAATGAGTGACACAATAAGTTTAACAAATCTCGTTATAATAGACTTTGACACCATTTTAAAAAAGTGGATTTTAAGTTTAATTCAATCTCACAAAATTGTCTCGTAAGGTAAGATTTGTACCCGTCTATATATTATAATTTGGTCATTCTCTAGTCAATGTGAGGTATCGAACGTGAATTTTGAAAAAGTGCTTGTAATCCTTGTATAATCTATTTACCTTGCTATTGTTCATTGAGCTGTACAGTAATGATAATGTATGCTTGTGCTTTACAGGAAATGGAAAAATCTGGCTCTGCTTCCAGTGGCTTTTCTGGTGTTCCAGTTTTCCAGGTTCTTCTCTTAGCCTTTTAAGTCTGGACGTGTCATTTGTGTCTTAATTCCGGGTTGCAAGCAATTGAAAATTGGGGATTCAAGGAATGTTTCACAACATTTTAATACTACATAAGTTTTAAGGGATGAAAGACTGACCCAGTGTTTGAGGCCCCATCTAGTTGGGTTTGTGGAAGGTTGATTCACGCAACCTTATCCCCACAAGTGGTGAGTCTGTTTTTATGCCGGTTACCTGTTTATAGAGGGAAGCAAAAACTTTGCTAAATTGGGTGAATAAGCAAGGACATGCATGCAAACTTATAAAAAGAAAATAAAAATAGACAATTTCAAACAAAAATGAAAATGAAGTGATCTTATGTATTAGAAGTACTTGATTATGATAATGAAAAGAAAACCCTTAAGCAAGGGACACTGAGTGGTTGAGTGTGAAGTTGTCTTGGCAATGTCTGTGCCTCTTGCGTATATAGATTGTACTTTTTATTTTAGTGTTATTTATGAGAAAAGGGGAAAGAATTAGCTCAATAGAAAAACTGAGTAAAAGGTACACTACATGGTCTTTTCTTCTTATTCTAGCATCAATTTAATGTTAGTTCAGAAAGGGGAAATTTGGTTTTCTTACGTGGTTTTGTTAATGGTATACACTTATATATTGTAATCCTCTTGTTTCTATTAGCATAGCTGAGGAACATATATGCATATATCATACAAAGCATTATATAGGATGGGCCAAGTCCATACACGAAATATATCTATAGTATATCGAGCAACCCCCGCAAGCTAGAACATATAAATCATATGAACTAAGCTTATTACATAGGGATAGGTCCCACAATAGTTTAGATAAGCAGGGACTAGATAGAGAAAGACGGCACGGGGCCTAGATATGACCTGCAGCATTGTTTCATCTTGGCAGTGTGATCTCGTTGGTGGGGTTGCCAGTTGGAAAGGCTGGAAAATAGTGGCAGCAGCAGAGAGAAAGAGTGAAAAATAGCTGGAAAAAATGCATGGCGAAAATGGGGTATCCGAAAATCAGAGTGAGACACTACTTCTAGAAAAAAAATTTGGCACCGATGAATATTTGTATTAGGCTCTAGATACCATGTAGAGAGAAATGGTATAGTCTTTGATGCATGTAGAGAGAAATGGTATAGTCTTTGATGTAATCCCCTTGTTCCTACTAGCACAATTGAGGAACATATATACATATTATCATACAAAGCATTGATAGGGATGGGCCCGAACACAAAATATATCTACACTGTATTTAACACTCGTCGGGTCATATATGTTTAACGTACATGATTTATATTGTAATGTGGTCGCGGGAGGAAACTACATTCAAACCTTGTGGAAGTTTCTAGCTCATATCAGCTCTTCGTCTGCCCATCAGGGATTTACAGAAAAAGTCTTGGTCAGAAATAAAAACAAGATACTCTTCATACATTATCTAGAATTATAGATTTCATATTGTATGCTGTTACCTTAATTTATTTCGTGCTGGAATCCCTTAACTGGGATTTTGAATTGTTATATTGGCGAGTTTCAGTCCAGAAGTCTGGTATTGAAGAACGAGAATAAGAGATATCGTCCACTCTTCTTCAGAAAGGTGTGTTGATTTGCCTGCATGGAGTTACCTGAGATTAGTTATTTGTGAATCAAGCTTAGATTTTGTTTTTATTTTTCACATCTTGTAATTTTTTACAGGAAGATTTGGAAAATACACTTAAATCGGCAGCCCGTGATCAGAACAGATTAAATCCCACTATGAGACGAGGGGATATCCAGGTATAGACTACATGACATGACACCTTTCAATGTCTGACCTATTGTTTCATAGGACTAACCCATGATTTATTTTTCAGGTTGCCACTCTAGAGGATGTAATAAAAGAAATGAGGGTGAGTATCGAAGTTACAGACGAACATGGAATAGGAGAGAGTACATTCATTTGATTGTGTTTGTTACTCCCCTTTTTTGAGGGAAGGGTCGAAGGGATATTTTGCTATTATCTATATTCCTTTTATAGATAATGAATGCATTTTGTAAATCAAGACTAAAAGACAATTTTGCAGGAAAATTCTGCACCGAACTGGGATGATGTTATTTTTATACCTCCTGGATTTGATGTTTCCGACGACTCCAATGGGCAGTAGAGAAAGATGATGACCATTCATGTCACGTTTTATACTTCTGGGATTAACTTTTTAATCTATATCAGGTGGCAAACAGTTTAGATTTTGTGCATACTACAAACTTCTGAGTGCAAACTCTTGTAGTCTTCAATATTAAATGTTATTGGAAATATTTGGATTTTGCGTTTTCTGCTTTGGTTTTTCATTGTCATGTAGGTTTTAACAGACTTCGTAATCTTTATTACTGTTATACGCTAACTGAAGTCTGAAATGTGTACTACTTAGAGATTGCTATTGATTGGATTTGCGGTGGTACTAAGATCTCAAATGTATATCTAGGAACTTGTTTATCTCACCACCGACTATTAGATTGCGTTTGACAAGGAGCAAATCCATTGAGCTTCCTTTGTGACTTCTGTTTTCAGTGGAAAGGTTGCTTTAGTAACGCTATAAGATTAACATTGAGACACTCAACCACTCGCGGAAACGTTCCCTCAGCGTGAACGGACGTGTAGCCAATGACAATCCAATGTTTGGAATTTTCCGTTGAAGTTCAAACGCCGTTCCAAACACATCCTAACAATATTTATTGCTGTAAGGTCACATGTCATGAAATGTCGGATGTAAACAAAAGTAATATTAAAAATTCTGGGAAATGAAAAGTTGAAATTTTGTTCTTTGTTCTTAATTTTTTGACACTTTCATTAGTTATTTTTCAGTCCTTATTTTTCGTTTAGTGTCAAAAGTGGCAAACAAATAATTAAGACGGTTAACATATTTTTAAGTTCATATTTCAATTAAGTAACGTATTCACATTTTTTATACCCAAGATAATAATATTTAATTTATTTTTATTTTAATATATTGTGAACAACATTTTTTATTATTCAATAATCATTACTCTTTTATTCATAAAATATTTTAAAAATAATATTTTTTATATTTTAGAATATATATTTATTTTTTAATATACAAAAAATTATCAGTGATAACATATTTAATATTATTATGAATAAATTTTTTATTAGTTTTAAAATGCCTAGGGATATAAAAATAATGATTATTCTTTTATATTACATATAATTTTAATATATTATAATCATCATAAAAAATTAAAAAAATTGATATTTTTGTCTCTAGGGATAAACTACTGTCTATTTGTATTTTACAATCATTTACAATTATAATATTGAAATTAATATAGAAAATAAATTATAAGCATCTAAGAAATGTAATTCTTTTTATAAAATTAGAATCTTAAAAGAAAATCCGGAAAAAAATATTTTAGTATTTTAAATAATAAATAAATTACTTAATTGAATTACTTATCCTCAAACAATCTAAATGTCCTCATTTTAAATATTATTACTTTAATTATTTTTATTATTGTTTTTTATTATTGATGTTAAATTGACTTCAATGATAAAGATTAAAAGTTGAAACTAAAGATGGATTAATAACAACAAATTTTGTATTATATTTTGTACATTTAAACTTATTTGTATTATATATTTGAACATTAGGAAACCAAAACTAGTTTGTCTTTTGATATATAATTAAAATAAATTAATTTTAGACCAAAGCCATATAAAGAAAGAAATAAAACAAATAATAAAACCAATCCACAAGAATAGTATGAAAAATTAAAAGAATAGAACTAAAAGTAATTAACAAAGGATGAGGTTTATCCCTTATGTTCAAAAAAAAAAAAAAATAACAAAAGAAAGAAACTCAAAACTAAAAAGCATAAACTCTTGTATTATTTATTTTTTTCCTACGTAATAGGTTTTTTAACAACCTTGGAAACATCATTTCTCGGTCACCCACATTTCCTAGAAATTTTAATACACCTGTCCAACTCATCCAGATCACTAGGGAACTCTTACTCCACCCAAGCTTTCCTGTACCTAGAAAAC
>Ga0099825_1010205_pt1 | contig 10374 bp, 4 predicted proteins | sample SiratroredBW_FD_76838 | JGI IMG/M metagenome (GOLD analysis project Ga0099825, IMG submission 76838) | Root nodule microbial communities of legume samples collected from California, USA - Siratro red BW | ecosystem: Host-associated > Plants > Roots > Nodule | place: USA: California | collected... | reverse complement strand
TTAAGATCTTATACATCTGTTTCAATTTTGTTATCACTAAACCGATTTTTATGAATACGCACATAGCTTTTACATGGGTGGATTTTTTCTAGTATGGTGTACCAAAAGTATTTAATTAGTACCCTATAGCAATTTATTGTGAGTGATCCATGGTGCTCAAAAAATTATTTCATGGAGTATTACACAGTAAACAATTATCAGAGGAAATGAACTGGACCAATACGAGCTGGTTTTTAGATTGCATCCCAACTGTTTGTTAAAATGACCCATGCCCATTTTGGGTTAAACATTCGCAACAAAGAGAGACTAATCATCGAGGAAGAGGCCTATTAATTTCACACACCGTAACGTAGCTTTCAATATCAAATATGTGATTAAAATTAATTTGAGTAAATTTCTGAATTATATTTCATCAATAGTGCTGCAAAACCAATTCCACGAAAATCTAAAACAAACAAACAACACCAAACGTTTCTGTAAATGAAAACTTCCCATCAGCATGTGCAACGTGAAAGTGAACAAGTACTGATGAGAAGACTAACATGATGACTCTTCAAGCATATTATGCTACGGACATATGAACATGGCTGAACAACATGGGGCCAGTGACCACGTGGCACAGCCTAGTTCAACCACCAATGTTGGTCCTCTTTGCAGGTTTATTCCTGTTCCTTATTATGTTGACCTCCACACTCCCTCACTCCATTTCAATATTACCCCGCACAGCCCCATTCTCTGGCCAGCTTTTCTGAACGGGAAAAACGATGAAGGTGATTGAATTGAAACCATGCACACAACCTTTTTGTTCCTCATGCATATTTTCCATTTATTGTACTACTTTTCTCTAGATTGGAAGTTTATCATATGTAGTGTTCTTATAGGTATATTCATGTTATCTTCGTGAATTGTTTTGTCACAGATCTTCAATTGGGTGCACAAGAGGTTTCATCATAACTCTCTGAAAGGTTTGACCTCTATCTATAACTTCTCTCATTTGCAATTTAATGAATCTCATCCTTCACAAGCTCCAAATATAGTGCCTATAAACAAATCTTCATGATTATGTACATAGGTTGTTAGTTATTCTCTGATGAACTTTACTGTTTAACCTAGTCAATGGGATTATATGATCCATTTAACCAACCTTGACTAGTATGATAAAGCTTTGTTTTTCATGTAGTTTCATCTTCACTTCTAATGAATCTTTTGGTTTCACTCAGATGGGTTTGCTTCAAACATGAAAAAGACTGAACCTACAATTACCAACGCGGATAGTCAAGCTTTGCTGAAACAAGTGGCCCTTACTGAATCACTTTGTGGATGGGAAGACGGAATTCTAACCATTGGCACTCTTGGCTATGATCCCTTGAAGTCCATGAACCCTCACAAAGAATACTTTGCTTTGGAAATTGAAGTTGAACAAGAAGATGGTGAAGGAGAGGAGAGCATCATAGTGGATGAGGAGGAGGAAAAGTGCTATAATGCTGAGCAAGAGGAGCTGAATCCATTGATATACAACACATTTGAGCACAGCCCTGAGAATATTATCAGTGAAAACCATGATGATGGGGATGTGGTTAGGAGTTTCAATGAAATTGTTGTGGCTCCACCTGTGATTTCTTATGAAGTGATGGAATCATACGATGTGGAGGCTGATGAAAAGAAGAAGAAAGGAGAGAGGATCACATTGGCTGATCTCTTCTTAGCTGATTCTGATGTTAAGATAAAGCTTAACCCTGCCAAAGTCTGCCACCTTGCTTCAAGTGAAAAACCAAACCTTAAAGCAAAGCATGGACTCTCTTTTGCCAAGAAGCTCATTCCCCGCGTTAAGGACAATCCCCATCCAATGAAAGATATAAAAAAAGTAAGTTATTACAGAAGAAAAAGCCATGCCTTATAACAGTTTGATATTCAATAAATTTTCAATGATATAGCATTTGTTTAACTAAGTTTTCAATAAAATTAGTTTATTACATTAAACTAATGTTTAATAATAAGTTTTCGGTCTTTATTACGTCAGTTATAAATTACTATCGATCTAAAATATAATATATTATGTTAAATTTGAGTTAACTGATATAATATCTTTTTAAATATTTATAAAAATATCACTGTATTTTTGTTTATGTCGATTTAGTGTTAACCGACTTATTATCATTTTGCAGAATGTGTATTTTTAAGTGCAATGCCAAAATTTTGGTTGTTTCTTGGAATTTATGTGTATGTAGTGTCGGAACCACAGATTGCAGATTGCTTGAATTAATTTGATTAAGTAAAATATGTAATGCTGTGGTGTAGCTGATGAAGAAGATGTTGAAGAGGAAAATCCACCCTGATCTTGACGTTAAGAATCAGAAACCAGAAGGTGAGGAAGTGAGTGCAGCAGGATTAAACCTTGACGATAATCACATGAATGAAGGCAATGACTCAAGTTATTTCCTTTCAATTTAAGGTATGGCAGCTCCAAAATCCCTATTCCTGCAATGCCTTCTATTAGTAATGTTGAAAAAAAAAGTATATATTATTATATATCACTAAACGTTAGATATTAATTGAAGTTGAAATATTTTATAAAAAATATCATTAAACAAAGTAAACATAAAATACACCAATGAATAGAAAATGTTATCTTTTTTCTTATAGAAATGGAGGTTCCACATTGGTTGTCTTGATAAGGATGTGAATCACATTCTTAATTTGATTATTAATCATAGTTACCCCTCTCCAAAATCAATATTCCTTTTTATGGATTGGAACATGAATAGACAATTAATTAATCTTCAATGTTCCCACATAGAATTTCTTACCATTATTCATTCTCTTATCTTTAGGTCGGAAACAAACGTCCCTTCATATTTTTAATTTTTGACCTTAACTTTGTAAGATGATTTTAGGTGAGTGATGCCACTCACACATTCACTTTATATTTGTGAATCTAATCTTTAGTAATCATATATTTATCAGTTGGCGCAGATCAGTATATCATATTAAGGTTAAACTCATAATCTGTGTGTTATTAAATCAATTTTCATCTGTCAAAAACTATATATGTCAATCAAAAATGTTTTATGACAAACACTTTCTTTTTAATTCTATGAACAAATGTTGTAAACCAGTGTTTTCTTATAGGCTACTATCGTTTGCTTCTTTATACAGATATGTTTTTCTGTAAACTCATAAACCTTGGCAGGTAAAAAAGAAGCTCTTGCAATAATTTTCTCATCAAACTTTTTGTTTAGTGAGAGTAGGGTAGCTATGATACCATGCATGTAAACCCTTTTGTTTTCAACCACAACATCTAATCGATTTAACAAGTCATAGCTTAGAAATTTACAGCCATACTAGAGAGATGTATGCATGCATTTTCAAGCAAGGAGGTCATTTTCCAAATGATAGTCATGGACCAATTATTTGTAATAAATGGGTCCCTCCTACAAAATAACCCTGAAAAATCCAAGCAGGGAAGTCAAAATAACATCTTCTCATCAATCTTGAAAAGTGGCAATCATGAATTGCATTCTCTTGTTGTGACCTTTTGCCAGCCAACTAATGGGAAAAAGAGGGGACAAAAGCCACGATATTTATCTATTTGTTCTTCTACTTTTATTCATAATTTTGTTAACACTAAACCATATATATGACATTTAGGTTATTATAGGATACTTTTCTCCACAATTTCCAAAACTCTAATTGTGTTCATGATCTTCTTAATCAACTTTTATTGGTATCTGTTAAAGAAATGTTAGAAAAAGGAGTTTGAGTTTAAAGTGATTTAGTTAAGACCACTAGTTAACTTTATTTATTTTTTTTCAAAACAAGGGAACTAGTTAAGTGATTTGATTAAAGGCAATGGTGCATTTATTTTATCTTTTTCTATCACATTGTTATATTCCTTTCTATAAAATATATAATTTTTAATATTATTTCATTTTATAGAGGCTATATGTAATTATGTATAGCTATAATTGTAGGATTTGATGGAAATATATAAAATTAAACATAAAGGCATACACATTATCATCAGCTTGTCAGCTGTCAAAGGCAATCGGTTTTTGTATTGACTTTCTTCTTATCATATAGCTATTATTGGGTTTAAAAGTAACTACATGATTCTTCCATGAGTTCGACCTGAAAAGAAGGAACAAGAAATTTTTATTTCTAGTTAACATATTATTAACAAACTTTATACAGCTGATTAGCCATTTACAAAATAAATTAAGTAAAATTAACTTAATGAAGAAATGAGTTAAAGAACAGGTATATTTACATATTTGCATATACATTATATTCGAAACTCACGACGTGAAGAATGATGATATAGGGACATATAAACACTACACACCATATCTCACCCTTTATAAATTAAAATCAAACTTGTATGAGTAACAAATTATTTACAGTTAAACAAAAGATCTATTTATACTACAGTGTTTGGATTTGCTGATATACTATAAAAATATCGTTTCAAAGTTCTTTTTTTAAAATATTTATGAATGTGAATTAAAATTAATTTCTTATCTATTTCGTTCACTATAACTATGAAATTAGTTTTGGAGTGAAATAATTTGTGGCTTGTTGCAGGTACTAGCTAGTGTTGAGCTGGTGGGAGTATCACTGTTTAATTATCTGGAAACGTAGATTTGTTTATGATTATATATGTAAGATTAAATACTTAGATTTTCTTCTTGTTTCTTTATGACCAATGCATTGAACCCATGTGATCATTCTGTAATTTGTGGTATCCTTTTGCTTCTGTTGGCTTTAGTTTAATTTGACGTAAGAAGTGGATGTCTCAAGTATATGTATGTGCCTGTCGTTGAGGTTTATATTTTGGCCCCCCTTTTAGGCTTAGTTTTAGATAATAATTGGATTTAAATGCATGCAAGCAGAGCATTTATGGTGCAAAGAAATAATAAAGAAAAAATCTTCCACCAAAAAATGACAAACGAATGAAGGAATGCAAATCTTATATATTTTATTGTGGGTGCTACATCGTTCACAACAAAGTAATATGAGTGTCCCAAAAATTATTGTGTCCCCACCCTCACAAAAGTTGGTGCTTAGTGTTTGTCTAAATATTGCATGAATATAAATTAACAGTTTCTATGAAGTTCTACTCAAACACCATTAGTTTTAGTTTTAGTAGAAGACGGTAGAAACAATGTGATTTCTTTCCTTCAACTTATTTATTTTTGAAAAAAAGAAAAAGATGTTTAGATATTTTAAAAGCCAAAAATAGTTTAGTTATATATATGATTGGATTTTGAAACTATGTGCTCAAGAATCACAGGAACGCATGCAATAAAAAATTCTATTCTCGAGACCTGGTTCGAATGCAAGGCAACCAAACTCAATACAAGTCACATTAATTACACGATTCTCATTCTGGGCATAGTTTTAAATCGTTCCATCAATGACTAGTTAATTGAAAACATTACAAAATAGGGAAGATTACTGTGAAAATGAAAAAAAATAAATAACAATATTATACTATATTGGTTGACGCATGAAGTAACATGGTGCATTTTTGTAAATAAATGTTGTATATAATATCAGTTTTTATTAGAATCATTGTTGTTTGTGGGTAATACTAGGTCGCGAAGAGAAATGTTTTTCTGTAGTTTGTTGTTTTCATTTTTTTAGCATTGTTTCACCTTCTCTTTTTCTATTTTGGTGATGATGCATCTCCACGCCACCCCTCATCGCAATGTACCATGCTAGCACACGAAATCTATAATGTGAAACCACCTCATCCTTAAAACTCAAGGGAAATAACATTTGCATGAAAGGAGACAAGTCAAAAATAAAATTTAAGAGAGTTTGTACCAAGTAAGTTTCCTTGTTCTTTTTATCTAACCTTCCATTGCTTATTTATCTTATCAAGGCAAAGACAAGTTAAATCATTTCATTATAGTATGCAAGTCTTAATCCTATAATCTTGCATTGACAATTAAATTTTGATTCTAATAAACAAGATAACTTTTGTTCCTCTAATTAATATAACTTATCTAATATGAAACATGTATTAGATAAAGAGCATGGTGTTACAACTTTGTAATAAATTTATATTCTTTATGTATAGTAGTATAAATTAAATAATTTTTCATATATACATTTCTGCATTCAAACTCATGTGGAGTCTTTATGATCATAATATATAAGTGTTTTATCTATTTTATTTACATTTGCTACGATATATCAATATCTTTTTTATCAAATACATCTGTATCACTTGCCTATACTTTAATATGCTTTGAAAATCATGTCTTGTTTTAAAGTTTATATCTCTCGTACACATATTTCACCTAAGGCATCGCTTTGATATTTTACCTTGATAATATATGTTTCTCATGCTTTGATAAACATATCTTATAATATTTTAATAATGTAAGCTCTAATCTAATATCTTGGTTTATCTTAAAGATTTCAAATGACTAGTATAGATGATTCATTTTAACAAGAAAAAACTCTTTCAAAAGAGATAAAAGGAATTCATCGTTTTGTTCATTAAATATTAAGTCTTTATTTCAAAAGAAACATGTAAATAAAATGAATAGATAAAACACATTTTATATGTTTTCTTTGTAAAATAAGGTTTAGACCGAGTTCAAGAGGGGAGTGAATTTAACTTTCAAAATCTTTTCGCAAATATAAAGTGTTCTTGAAATAGAGAATAAAAATTTTTGATTCAATCAATCAACTCGTGTAGTTCTGGACTGTCCAGTAAACAATCAATTATACACAACGAAAATTATTAGAAATAAATCCAGAATATAGTTTTCAGTACAAAGATATGTTAATCCAGAATGAAGATGATTAAACACAGTTCAGTAGATTTAAAGAATGAACAATAGAAATAACCCAGAAATACAGTTGATTCAGATATATGTAAACTGATTCAGAACATAAACATATACCCAAAAATTCTTAGTGAATAGCAAGATTCAGTGATCAGTTTATTGGACAAATGCAAGCAAATAATAAAATGATCAACAGGAGAGAAGAGAAAATAAAAAACACAAATATTTATCCTAGTTCACCCTTCCTCAAGGGCTACGTTCAGTCCTTTGCAAACTAGCAAAGATTTTCACTAAAAAGATCACAAGATCAGTTAACAACCCTTGCTCTCAACAAGTTATTACTGCTCCCCGCAGTACACACTGCTCCCCGCAATACTCACACCTCACTGAACCCCTAAGCTAGTGTGAAACCAGTGCAGAAACCCACTACACCAACACCACTTGCAACCCGTAAGCAAACACTGCTCCCCGCACAATCACACTCTACTGAATCCCTCAACAGATGTGAGACCAGTGCAGAAACCCACTGCACCAACTCAATTACAAACCCAGTAATTGAAAAACAACAAACAGATTACAAGAATTGTAAGATCAACAATTGATCACTAAGTACTTCAACACAGAACATATTACAATGACTAAAGATCAGGTGTAGAAGACTTAGCTTTGGTCCAGAACCAAAGTCGCAAGAACCTCACTCAAGGATGCTTCAAGATTCACGTTCTTGGAGGTTTCTTGTTTTGAAAAGCTTTTTCAAAGGTGTTCGCACAAACTAGGCGTTATTTCTCACTTTAGAATATCTCAATGAATGCTTTTTGAAAATCTTAGTTATCTGAAATGATAGTGTCAATTCCTTTATATAGCCAAATCAATTTTTAAACAGCTTAGTTGTCACAATTTCAATTAATTGAATAAACCATTCAATTGATTGAATTGACCGTTAGAAGACATAGTCAAAGATTCCACTTGTAACAGAAATAAAATAACTGTCACAATTCAATCGGTTGTTTCAAGTATTCAATTGATTGAAAATATTTTTAACAAAAAATTGTTTAGACTATTTTTCTTAAAACTAGTTTAATAAAAATAGTTTTAATATTTGTGAATTTCTTAGCACCTCAAGAATGATGAACCATGCAACTAATGATTAAGAACCAAGCCAACAAACAAACCCAAATAAGGACCTAAGACCAAATCACCCAACCATCTTCATGTTGGCTCAAAGTCATCCACTTGAACAATTCTAGTCCAAGTTGGTTTCAACAAATTTTTCATGAAGCAGTCTTGATCAACTCACGTGCTAGGCATTGATCTAACATAGTCCAGATTCAATCCATCAGAACTTCAGCAAGCTATGGTCTTTATTGACTTCATCAAATCACATGCTTAGTATTGATGCTAACATGCTTCATATAGAATTGACATTGTTTATCATAGTAAAAGAAAAGACGAGATTGTTAAGAAAAAAAACAAGTTATTAGAAAACGAAAGACTTAATCTTATACTCTTGTAATTGACACCCAAGTCTTGACCAAACAAAATATTTTTTGTTTGTCTAATATAAGCTACCAAGTATGAAACAAGTATTAGATGAAAACAAATGACATTAAATCATGAACAAAGCTCAAGTTATTATCAAGATGTAAGCAAAAATTCCAAGATCAAATGAACTATGAACAAACAAGTTACACAAAAGCCTCAGATGCAAAGAAGAGTTAGATGTATATGTTAAAATTAGATGACCCTGAAATCAATGGACGCACTACTCTAACAGAAAACCTTATCAAAACACCCAAGATATGCAAGATAGAGTATAAAAGATTTGAAGTGTCTTGTTGAAACAATCGTCTCTAAAGAAACTTAGAAAAATGAAATTTCTAGACGTTATTGAACAATAAATGCATCTAAAGAAAAAATATAAATGCTATGTTAGACACTAAAAAGCAAAGAATACATAAGGTTATTAAAAGCTCATAACAAAAAATCTTTTACAACTCAAGAATAATAAATGCATACTTTTCAACAAAGATCCTCCAATAATAAAGTTCATCAATTTTTGTGAGCTTAATTTAGTATTGTTAGTGATATAGATATATCTCAAAGATAAAGGTATTTCTTACACATCTCAATTGCTACATAGCAAATGATGTTAGCAAAAAAGTTATGAATCTATGAAAAAATTGTGACTCACAATGTTCTAGAGCATGATTCTACAACAATCCTTTTTGGATGCCTATATAAGGTGAAGTTGCAGTTGGCTCTAAAAGGGGGTTGAATAAAGCATGAACTCAAATCACTAATTATAAATAAATGAAAATAATGTATATCAAAGTAGAGAGCAATTGACACAAATTCATATTAGTTCACCCTGCAACTAGGGTTATATCTAGTCTTTTTAAACCAACAACTTAAGAGTTTTCACTAAATAAGTTTTAACACCTCTTCAGGACGAGTATTATACATCTTTTCAGGCATGAGTTTTACACTTCTCCAAAAATGAGTATTCTACACCTCTCTAGACACATGAGTTTCAATACCTCTCGAAGAACAAGTATTCTATATCTCTCCAAATAAAACCAATTCTAATATCAACAAAAAAAAAACTGCGGGATAAGGAGAAATTATTCTATACTGGTATGTTTGGACTTGAGGTTCTTTTGTATGACAAAGATGTTGTATACACAAATATTAATAACCACCTTGTTCAATTCTCAAAAGATAATAATGAAAACTCTATTGTGACAAGCAATTTCCTTTCCTTTGTATATTTCATCACTCTTCATTAAATCATTTCGTCTAAGAGTAAATATTTTGATTATTTTATCATTGTCTGTGAAATCATATCTATGATACGCAGTTCCTTTAGTAAAAAGTTGAGGTATTCAATTGATTTGTAGAATTTATAAGAGTTGGGAAAGTTTAAAAGCATATCATTAGAAGCAATATTTAAAAATAATATTTATTTTGATACATTAATAATCTTATTAAGAGTAAAAGTTGAGGTCAATTTAAATATATTTTTTCTCATAACTTTTTAAAAACAAAATCATAACAAAGTATCGAATTCCAAAACAAATAATATATTAAATATGTTAATTGATCTACACTATGTTATCTTAATAAATTTATGATCCCGTTTATATAGACTTATACTACATTGAACTGTTGACCAAGCTAAACAGATAATGATAGAAATGGATAAGGAAAGTTTTTAAGCCCATAGAAGAAGTCAAAAAGGTTATCCATTACTACCTTGTCAGGACAGGTACCAAATTGATCATATAATTATTGCCTGCCTAATAATGTTTCCTTTCTTGTTAGCCCTCAAAGTATGTTCTTGTTTGCTACATGAACTAATCAATCCTGTTTGTGAATTTTGTCTTTAAAGTATATATCAAGACATGAGAGATGGATTGAAAAAAAAAATAATAAAAAAAAATAAAATATATATATATATATATATATATATATACACAATAAGTTTGTCTTACAAAAAAATTTAATTATTTATACTATAAACAAATAAAAATATAAAATATAAATAATAAAAAAAAAGAAAAAATACTATATTATA
>Ga0099825_1010204_pt1 | contig 10374 bp, 6 predicted proteins | sample SiratroredBW_FD_76838 | JGI IMG/M metagenome (GOLD analysis project Ga0099825, IMG submission 76838) | Root nodule microbial communities of legume samples collected from California, USA - Siratro red BW | ecosystem: Host-associated > Plants > Roots > Nodule | place: USA: California | collected... | reverse complement strand
TTATTTGGATGATAAATGTTTGAACTTAATTATTATATTTTAGCACTTTATTTAGCTTTTGATTTTGAATGTTAATATGTTGTTAGAACTTTATTTTGAACCATAATTTTAAATTATATACAGATACATACAAATTTATATTATTAGCTAAATATTTTTTTAATAATATTTAATTATATTTAAAATAGAATTACATACGAATATTTTCGTATGTAATTTACATACGAAAAGTTCCGTATGTAAGTTACATACAAAATTTTCCATATGTAAATTACATATAGAAATATCCGTATGTAACTTACATACGAAAAATTTTGAATGTAAATACATTACATACGAAAATTAAGTTATATACGAAAATATCCGTATGTAAGTTACATACGGAATTTTTTGTATGTAAGTTACATATAGAATTTTCCGTATGTAAGTTATATATGTCATTTTTATATATGGATTCTTTTTTGTATATAATCTGTTGAAAATGTCAATTTATATACGGATTTTGGTATTATATATAAATTTTATCTGTATGTAATATGTATTTTTTTTTTAGTGATCATTGATAATAATATAGACTTTTTTAATTATTTAGACAGTAATCATAATTATTTTTTAATATTAACATCATTATTATTATGATTGTAAACGATATATATTTTTCAAGGCAAATATCATATTATTTATAATATGAAGAAAGATTGTGACGTAGAAGAAAAAGTAAATAATGTAAATATGAGCGAAAAATTTAAAAGAGCAAATAGAAAAATATTATTAGAGGAATTTAGCGATTAAGAAGAAATAAAGGATATCAATAATGTTAATATATCTACTTGAGATGATAAAGAATTAGAATATTTTTATGATGATGGAAAATAATTATAAAATAGATATAAATAGGGAAGAAACAAAATTAGCATTAAATCATATGCCTTAGATTTAAAATTACTCAATATTGTAATTTTATACTTTACATAATGCACTTAAATAATAATTTTTCTATTTATTCTCTAGTTATATATAATTGTTTTTCAAGATTTAGAAATTTATTCAATATATTCACAATTATTAATTTTATCAATTCTTATAATTAAAAAATTATTTATTAAAGTCATTATTATATTTCTAAAAAACAATTTTAGAAACCTAAAAGTAAAATCCTCGTGTGTTACATATGTACGAACTAGTACTTATAAATTTTTAATTATCTAAAAAATATTTCCAATTTTAATATATTTATTTTCTTTCTGTTACTTATCATATATATATTATTTATTTCCAAGACTAGAAAACATAATTAATATATTTTTTATTTATGGCCATCGTATATAAGCCATTGCTTTTCGAAAATTCCAAACCTAATTGATATATTTATCTTTTGTCTATTTGTTACCATCATATATAAGTTATTGTTTTTCAAGATTTATAATTTTATTCAATATATTTGTAATTATTAATAATTAATATTAGAGCAAATATTTATATTTGTTAATAATTTAAATATGTTTTTAGTTTTGTTTAGTTAATTTTTTCTTCAAATTTAAAGTTAATTGTCTTAATTTGAATAAAAAAGATCTTGTTTTAGTTTCACTTTCATCTTCTACCTAAATATCGCTTTATATAACTTTTTGTAATAATAATAATAATAATAATAATAATAATAATAATAATAATAATAATAATAATAATAATAATAATAATAATAATAATAATAATAATAATAATATAATGTAGTAAATACAAATTAGAAATCTAAGTAGATTATTTGGTAATATAATGAAATTGTTAATTGCATAAATAAATATTTAAAGATATTTGAGATTAAGAAAAACTAATACAGACGTTTTGCAAGTATCGATGTTGTCTTATTAGAAGTTTCAGGTATTTATCGAATTTGTCTTGTAGATAATAACATTTTTGACACTTGTTTTATTATTTTGAAAAATAGTCTACACGTGAACTTTAAGGAAAAATAAGTCCATTTTGTGATATGATGATACTCATGTAATAGTTTAATTTCTGGTACGTATTATATGAATTGTGATATAAGAATAACTTTAGTCAAAATCTTATGATGAATGTCAAATATTGTTATCGGAATTGAGTGGAAACCTTCTAAAATGAGAGACTTTCAGGAGAACCAAATTTTAATTGAGTTGACTCTTCTTTAAGAATAATTGCCGATAAAACACTACAAAAAATTCACATACATGTAATTTTCTTAAGTTACTATAAACTTAAAAAAATATATGAAAAATATTTAATAAATATTTATAGTGTTAAAAATATTGTAACAAAAAATTGTTTTAAAATAAATTTGAATTGTTGGGAGATGCATGTTATTATATCTTACTTAATATTATAAGTAATATATTTTACATTGTATTTATAGTATATCTTTCATATATTTCCATATAAGACATTAATTTTCCATATTTACCTTTTTCTTTTTAAATTATAACTACTCTAAAAGTCATTTTAATTTTCAAGATTAAAAAAATTTATCCCGAATTTATAAAATTAAAATATTTAAAGAACTTTTAATTAAACATTTATTTTCTTTCCATTTTTCTGTCATCATATCTATTCCACATCTTTTCATCATTTATTCAGAAACTTACATAGACGCGTTAACGGCGTGAATCCCTATATTACGAAAATACCCTCGTAAACTTCCCCATATTACGCTAGAACCATTTTGGTTGAAGAAAAAAACAAATCATTCCTCTCCCCTTCTTCTTGGGTTTTCATTTCTGAGAAAAGAGCGAAAACAGCTATGCACAAAGCTGTGAGAAGGAGAGAGCACAACACTTACATGTTCTAACTCTAGCTTTTATTCCTTTCTATAGGGCCTCGAAATAGATAGATAGCGCGCAAAAAAAGATTTTTTTTTTTTTAATTTCCTTGTTTTTTTTCATGCTCACTGGGCAGGGTTTGAATTAGGGTTTTGAGGGATTGATTGTTCGTGAATTGAAGTTTGTGATTTTGTTTAGGGGTCGGTGGGGCACCTTGTGGATTATGTTTTCTGTGACAAAAGGATTTGAAATTTTGTGATATGAGTGAAGTGGGTGGTTTCTAGGGTTTGTGTGTGTCTGGTTTCAATGGGGAGTATGAGTGACTCAGACCGAAAACGACGTCACTTTAGCTCCTTGTCTCCCACACCTGCTGCTGCTACTGCCAAGAAGCTACCCTTCTTGCCCGTTTCTGAAGACAAAAAGGTGCCACTTTTTTTGTTCTTTCTCTCGCTGATTTAATTTTGTTTCCTTGATATCTGAAGCTTGTGTTTCAATTACCAATTTTTCATCTGAAACATGTCATTGGTTTGGAGTGGTTAGCATTTTTGGCCCTTTTTTATGAACTCAAATAGTGTTTAGCCTACTACTATGCTTTGACTGAAATTACAGAACATGCATATGTTTGTACTGAAAGTAAAGAATTGATCTGAATTAGTCTGAACCTTGATTTAATGGAAAACAATGCTTTCTTTTGATCTATTTAGCTTACCCACCTAGTGAGGTACGGCTTGGTTGCCGTGGCTGTTGATCTGAACCTGGACATTGAAGCAAATGCCCCTTGTAATTTCTGCGTTATTCTTATATCAATATCTGTTAGGACTTTGTGTAATTTCTGTTATCGCTAATATTTTTGTTTTGTTAGTACGAGTGCAGTAATGGTTATAACTGTATGCAATGCCTTTTTAACTTTTATTTTGCTAAATTGTTTTTTTGTTTCATAATGTATCGGGATTTGAGCACCTGCAATGTATTGCTCTAATAAGTTTCAATGTAGTTTCTAGCTTTGGGTTGCTTTGGTATAATTCATATTTTTTAATGGTTGCATATTGCTTTGCTCATAGCAATACCTTTTCTAACTTTGGACTGGGGATGTAAATTGTTGTTGTGTGGGAACTGAAGGTTGATCCTATTACTCTTTATTTGGGAGATTGTACTTATACTGGTTTAAACGCTGCAAATTCTTTTACTAAATTGGTTTGATTCTTTGACTGGCCATGCACACGGCAGGTAATTAAGGAAGAGAATTTTATGTCTATACAGGAAAATGGTGATTTAGTTTCATTTCTTCAAAAATTAATGCTTATACAATGATTTTGGATTCCATATCATTGGCAATATAAGTCATATATCTAGTACATAATATGCATTTCATTTACTGAATCACCAGAAAAACTGAGCTTATAAACTGTTCACTCTTTATATTTAAAGTTGCATTCTCTTGTGTTTCAGCTTGATATTGTTGTACTTCAGTATCAAAATCAAAAGCTTACACAAAAATTAGAAACTCAGAAGTTAGAGTATGCAGCTCTTGAGAATAGGTTTACTCAACTCAAGGAGAGGCAAAAGTCATATGACCCCACTTTGTCAGTGGTCAAGAAATCTTGGGAGCAGGTAATTGACTCCCATTTCTTTTAGCTCATAATGTTACTGTTATATTACTTGAATACTTAATTATTTTTCTATGGTTTGTATGATAAACTTATTGGGTATTTTCCATCCTTTGTAGATGGTTAATGATTTGGAGTTGTGTTCTGAACATATGAGAGAGTCAAGTGGCAATAAATTTACATCAATCATGGAAGGTGAGATCATTTACCCGTGGTCATTAATTTTTGTGTCTTGTTGCGAGACCGATTTAACTCTTTGTTTTATTGCATGCAATGACAGTAATATAATTGGTTTTGTTCAATTAACATCTGATCCATAATTTTTCTTCTTGGTGGAAAGGCTTGGAAACTTGCTCCCAAAGTTTCAGTTTATTTAATTTAAGGAAGATTAATTGCACCTAGTTCTTCCTGTGTATATTCTATAAATTTTAAATGAACCGATTAATGAAAGACCAAATTCTTCTACAGAAAGCATTACTTTCTGTGTGGGGTGTAGATACAAACATCAAATGTATACATCTTTTTAGTGGTTTTTAATTTTGGTCATTAATAAGTGTGCTGTAAAAATAATACTTCCCTTGCCACATTGATGTAAGTTTATGTCAGAAGGCATACAAAAAGTAAATTCTTTTGGAATTTTTCTTTGTTCAAATGGGCTATGTGCATCCCATGTGTTGTAGCATAACAGAGTATATATAAAGAGTAAGAACCGAATGGTTTTTGTTATTTGTGATTGTGGAAAGGTATTATAGTCTTTTGTTAGAGCTCTAGATCTAACAAACTGACTGCTGTGTTGCAACAAACCCAACATCTCTCATAACGCTAAGGAGTAGCTCTTAGCTACTCAGAGGTGTATTCTATTTACAATAAAACCTATATTTCATATACACTTTCGTGTATTCATTACTTTTGAGTTAAACATAGAAATCAACTAGAGTGATCCATTTTAGGCTTACCTTCCCTTAAAACCAACCACGTAAATTATCACTAGGTGCGTCTATGGTTTCTCTCCTTTATGTATCACTGAAATTAGAGCTCTGGATCTAACAAACTGACAGCTTTTGCAACAAACTCAACAGCTGTCGTAACACTAACTAAGGAGTAGTTTAGAGCTACTTGCAGGTCTATTCTACTTACAACAGAGCCTATACATCATAGACGCTATCATGTATGCATTTATTTTGAGTTAAACATAGAAATCAACTAGAGTGATCAATTATAGGCTAACCAACCATTTAAATTGTCACTGGTTGTGTCTATTATTTTTCCTTCCTGTATCCCTTAAGTTCATGTGATTGATCATTCTCGTAAGAGCATTTGATTGCCTTGTGCTTGTCTGGATCACCTTTCTTTGCTTTAAATTTCAGCAATTTTTTTCTTCTTAGCAGCACTTTTTGGGGGTAGGGGAGGATATCTCTAGGAGAAAAGCAATCTAACCTGATAACACCACCAATATAGCTGTGTAAAAGCTAATTCTAGCTCTCATTGGTTTGTATCTCTTATCGTAGAGAACCCATTGGAACCTTACTGAGGCAAGGACTTAGTTTTTAAATGTTTTAGAGGTGTAGAAGCTTCATTTTAAATATGTAATTTTTCCTTCCTTATGGCTTGACCACAGGGAACATAGTTTGTGCACTATTTAGGTCTTACTAGGTCATTGTTTTATGTTTAAATTTTGAATCTTTGATTTTGCCATATCAGCATAATAGAGTCTATGCCTAACAGCTATTATAGAGGCTAGATGCTATTGCATTTACTGTTTATACTCCAAAAGGATGTAATATAATTGAGTAATCTTTCATTAAAGGCAATGATCATATTATTGAATTTATATGTCAAGATTACCCTTAATTGTGCTACAATCCAGCCCAATGCCTAGCTTAAATTTCTTTAATTAAATTGTTTTCTGCAACTTGGAACAAGGCTTGATCTGTTTCCTTATCCTTTGCTAGAATCCTTGTTAGTCTTAATGGAGGTACCCTGTAACACTTGCTAAGAAAATCAGTTTTCGAAAACATTATGTATGTCAATACCTCCTGCTAGCAATCCTGTCTTTTAGTCACTTATTTGCTTTCTAACCTGCTCTTGCCCCAACCTCTGACCTTTATTTCTTGCTTTATCGGTATATTCTATCCATAAAAAAGTAGCCTAGATTCTCAGTTAATCCTCTGCTGATTTAAGTCTCAAGACCATTTGGTGCAAAAACAGTAATTCCATTGATTAAGATTAGGAATTAATAAAATGAAATGGGAAGCAGTTTTCAGCTTGGTGTGTGGGAACGAATTTAGGATAGGAGATGTAATAGATGTAAATCAAATAAATGCTTTTAATAGGGAAAATAAAATGAAAGCTTAAATATTTTTCTTCCGTGTAGATATACAATATATAATATGAATGTGAACTTTTATATAATTAGTTAAGTTTGTAGAATGTTACCTAACATCACTCTTAAATTTAGGAGGGCATATTTGGAAAATAAATCTCAATTTAATATTTTCTGGAGGATGTAATTGTTAACATTTTATAATGGAAATGCTACTCCCCCACCCCCACATACACTTTAAAGAGTATAATTTTTGAGGTCCTTTATTATGGTATTGTACCTCTGCCACAATTGATGTACCTTTTTTTCTTCAATGTTTTAATTGCATTTCTTTTCAAGTTCATTTTAATTTTTTAAATTATTTAAACACAATTAAAATACATAAAAGTTTAAAATTACTACATGAAACTTTAATCTTGCATTGGTTACAGATTCTGTAAGATTAGATTTATGTGGTAGAAAACTGGAAAAATATCTTTTCAAATCTGGTGAGAAAAGTAGAAACAGAAAAATATTAATTTATGTAAGGAAAGCTTTCTTCAGTTTTATATAGTTCTTTAACATTATTAATAATTTGTTATCTTTAAATTTGTAAGTGTTAATATTTGTGTTCAAATAAAATGAAAAGTAATATTAAAAATGATTTTATTTCAGATTAGGTGAAAATTGAAAAAGTAATTGTCATTTTAGATTATGTGATAAAGATAAATAATTTTTTTTTTTCAATACGGGTTCTTTTACCATGATCTAAATATTTGTAAATTAAAAAATGGTATAAATATATGTTGGTCTCGAGGATCATAAAAAGGATCAGAAGGAGGGACAAAAGATATGTTAGAATGTTATCAGTCATTAAGTGTTACAAATTTGTTAATCATTAGCTGTTACAATTCTGTTCTGCTGCGTCATGCGCCCACATGTGTGACTTCTGCCTAGCGTGTGTGTTTCATGCACCCTAAATAGATTACCGTTTTTCCCTTTCCTTTGGCAGCGCCCCCTGCCTCCTCTCTCACATCTAGACACCCTGTTTTGGCTTGTTTCCCCTGGCTTTCGACTCCCACTCAAATACCACTTCTATAGTGACTTTTATCATTGTTTCGCTGATTCCATGTGAAACACTGACCGGAACAAGCAATTCCAGTTCTTGGGCTGCTGCTGTCCAGTTGCGGTTCTAGGGTCAAGGCCTTGAAAACCACTTGACCAAACAAGCTGTGGTGGAGGACAACGATGGACAATGAGATGATGATGATAATGGGAGTGTCGATGATGAATGCAGTCAAGCAAAATATAGTCACGGGGGATGTTGTTTGGTTTTGATTTGTGATTGGGAACAGTAGGGGAAAAAGATAATATTTTTTAATTTTTTAACTTGGGTCATTATAAACCTGAATCAAAAAGCTCAACTACATTAGTTGGGTAATTTGAACTAGGTAACAAAGCATGAGCCTGGACAAATGCTTTCAGAATTGATGCAATGCACAATTTTCTGATTTCACGAGTAAAATCAAAATTCTGCAACTCTCTGGGACTTTCCCATTTTGCCTATTGTGTTTTCTCGTTTGGGTTTCCCATACTTGCAAGCTTGTGCTAGTTTGTGAGCATGCTCGCGATTTTGACGACATTGTCTAAAAGTATGAATTTTTTGAGACTGAATTCGTCTTCATGTCTTTTTGGTTTCCATAAAAAGTATTTATTTGAAGTCTTCATCTTGGTTTGGTCCAAAAATACTATTTTCGTCCGAAGTAAGGACTAAGAGAAAACAAATGTAGTAGTATTATTAAATCATATTTTCTGAGCCAAAAATATGTTTTACTTCCTGATTTAATATATTCAATAATGATGTATATTTATCAAATGACTAATTGTGTTAAACCTTTGCTAAAAGTAAAATAAATTAAAATTTAATAGCTAAACCTTTTAGGGCAATATATCCATTATAACAATCATGTCTAAATTTTTTTATAGCCATGTCATATATATTTAGTTTTTACAAATTTATAAATTTAGATGTTAGTTTTTATAAATTTATAAATTTTATAATGGAATCTCAATTCTTTTGGGGGGAATGCGTTTCACACTACAAGTGCCGAGGGTGTCCTTTGATTGCATATTAAATCCTAAAAACATTCCATTTCTTCTGGCCAAACAAACCTTTAGTATGATTTGCGTCCATTTATCTGTTTCTGTCAATAGATTTTCACCATTTGTTGGGGTTTTCTGTCTATAAAACTAACTTTGCTATGGGTGATCTTGACTAACAAAAGGGTGGGAGCCTGAGGTAAATGAGGGTTGCAAACCAACTGCCAGGTTGAAAGAAAATTATGTTCTTTATTTAAAGTACACTGCCTTGTTTATAAAGCTGATACTTTCCATTTTGTTTGACTTTCCTATTAAATGTTAAAAATGACTTGTTATTCATTGTGTATGATGTCCTTCATACTAGCTTATATTGTTTCTAGGTTTGGGAAATTATTTATTAAGTGCATTTATGTGTGTATAATTGTTTATCATTGAACTTTACCAACTTTTGGTGTTGTTGAAATTAGGAAAAAATTCTGTATTCTATAATGCACTACTGGTTAGATCAATTTACTTGAGTCGGATAAGGATCCTGTCGCTAATGTATTTAAAATTTTAATATGCTGCATATTTTTTTAATCTGTGGTGTACTTTGAACTATTGGCCTGGAATGATATTTGGTATTTCCTACTTCTGGTTTTTATGTTTTCCTGTTAAATCTGCAATAATATGTCGATTTTTCTTCAAGACTCCCTTGAAGTTTGAATTATTTTCAATGTACGGTGTTGTTGCTACCTGTGTTTCTGGGGATTGGATAACCTATCTTGAAATTACTTGATTTTTTGATACTATGTCAGAAACATTATTAGTCTGATCTTTGGGGAAGTGTGTTAGCTAATGAGGATCATTTGATCTGTTTGCCAGATGGTGGTCCATCTACTGTTCAAGGTGTGTTTCTTAGCCGTCTAATGCAAACTGGTGCAACTGAATGTGCAACATATAACTTTGCAAACCAGACGGAAGAGAATCGAGAAATTATTGCTGAAAAAGCTAAAAGCATTTTAAAAAATATGGCAACAGCTGTTAATAATCTTTGGGTTCTAATTGATGGATTGCATACTGAATTACTGAAAAAGCTTCCTGTAGATGGTAAGATATGAGTGCTTCTTGTATATTGATTACTGTATGTTAATGTTATTCTTTCAGAGCAGTTTCTATGCCTTTTTGGTTACACTGCTTGGTTATAGGTTTTTGTAGGCAGAAATTGTCCTCTGATCTAGATGAGAAAGTTAAAAACTTGAGATTGGAATTCAGTGAACTTCATTTAAAGCACAAGTCTTTATCAAGTGAATTCCAAATTCAGCGAGATATTGATGCAAAAAATAAAGCTGACCTTGAAAGATTAAAAGGTAAATTGTCTTTACTGTGTTCTTATGCATTCTATCCCCACTGTGAACTATGGAGTCTTGAAGTGACTTGTATCAACTATGAAAATTATGTTGAGTTCCTGTAAAGTAAGGAGAAGCCTATAAGTTTTTTTTTTTTTTTTTTTTTTTTTTTTTAAAAAAAAATATTTTTTTTTTTTTTTTTTTTTTTTTTTTTTTTTGTATAATAATTTTTATTTTATTAATAT
>Ga0099825_1010203_pt1 | contig 10375 bp, 5 predicted proteins | sample SiratroredBW_FD_76838 | JGI IMG/M metagenome (GOLD analysis project Ga0099825, IMG submission 76838) | Root nodule microbial communities of legume samples collected from California, USA - Siratro red BW | ecosystem: Host-associated > Plants > Roots > Nodule | place: USA: California | collected... | reverse complement strand
TTTTTAAAAAAATTTTTAAAAAAATAAAAATTTTTTTTTATTTTTTTTTTTTTATAAATATTTTTTTAAAAAATTTTTTTTTTATTTTTTTTTTTTTTTTTCCTTCTTCTTTTGTACCGTGATAGGGTAACAATAGCAATGGTGGTGGTGGAAACGATGGTTGCATACAATGAAGGAAAAACGCATGGAAAAAAAATGCGATCATTTTATAGGAAGCAAAAGCCTCCATACAATGACTAATATATTATTAATGAAAATAAGAAAAAAAAACAATATATATTTCAGTTTTTTTATGTGTTCATATGTGTCTTTTTAATAAAGGAGTTGATTGGTTAGGAGTAAATATTACCATACCTTATTATCTTATTTTTTTTTTAAATAATACTTACCTCTCTTCTGTTTGCTTTACATCATTGTAATGGTTTATTTATATAAGAATGTAAGTATACTTTTTTTTTTAACAGAAGAAAATGTATGGGTAATGTAAAAATAATTATAATGTAATATTATTTTTATAGTGATGTCCTTATTTTCTATATAAGTGTAATGCTTTTAAAATTTACTGAGATGCATCTGTACTGTAAAATTGAATGACAATGTAATATTTTTAAAATCAAGAGGAAAATTGTAAAGAATTTTGAAAAATAGGATTTAAGTGTAATATGAAGAAAAAAGTAATTAGTGAAATTTATTGATTAAATATGCGCAACTCTTTCGTAATTTAAATGGTAGTTCGATGATGGTATGGTAAAACCTATTTTCAGGTAAGATTTTAGTATAGTGAAAAGTAAAGTCAAATACAATAGGAACAGAAAAATATCTGATTCTTTTATTAATTAAAATAGCAACGAAATAAGAAAGGTTTGAGTAGGCAATTGAATTAAAAGAAAACAAGAATTAAAGATATGATTAAAAGAATAATCGATGATTGAAATTCAATAACTTAAATACTCTATCCCAAGGCGTAAAATCTATTTAGTGTTTTAAGATGATTAATTAGCGGCTTAAACATGCAATTTAGGAAAAAAAACTGTAGAGTTTTACAAAAATCCTATAACCGATCTGGTTTCCAAACGAGACAATTATTAGACTTAAACAAATATAAATCCATATCTCATAATCCATAATCTGTTTGTCAAATTGAAAAAGTTATCAATCATTAGTTTGCCAAACATCTGAAGTTACATATGAAACCATCAAAACAAATTTGGCAGATTCATAACTAAGCTAACTTTTATTAAAACTAAGAGAAGTGAAGAGAAGCATGCTCTTCTAGTTTCCACAAAATGAAACTTGTACTATAAGGTTCACCAAGTAACAACAAGAACTGGATATCCTCTTAACTAATTATGTTATAGAATTATAACAGAATAACTCACTTATCTTATCTATATTCCTAGAACTCTAATCCTGAACCTTGAGCGTTATGCATTACCCTTTCTGGAAAGTGGAATACGTGAAATTTGGAGCTTTTGGAACAATAAAATAAGAGCTATATCAAGAACGATTAAGAAGCAATCACTCACTAAAGATATTGTTGTTGCTAAAGCCAACGGGTCCCTGGGGATAACACAACTCTTTCAACTTACTCTTCAATCTTCTCTTCAAAGTCATGTGCATGGTTCAACAAATACAGCATCCTGTCATTTGTTCATTAGTTAGAACTCAAATATTTATAAAGGCACAACAAATTTCAGCATGCTCATAATTACATGTTTAGACCAAAACTTAAAAGGAAAACAATGATCTGAAAAATTATTGATGTTAGACTCACCCCATGGAAAATAGTTCCTACGTAGTGATGTTTGCTTTCTGTTGCAGATACAATCACAGTTTGAGAAGGTAGACGAATTTTGGCACACTGCACAAATATAAATAAGATTAGAATAGATTATTGCTTTTTCTAGGAGGACCAAAACCATGCAGAAAATGGAATCTTTACATTAGAGTTAGATAAAGTACTTATGCTCTAATAAAAGTAATTTATCATTTGTTTTTCTTTATTAAAATCCAAACTAATGTTTTTGGATTAAAAATAAAGATGTAGTAAATTGACAAATAACTTGTTACAGGTATAGATGACTGACCAGATTTTGGTTCTTCAGATGTTCGTACAAGTCAAGATTATTGAAATGCATTACGCTGAAGAACACATAATCAACAGGCTCATTATAATTCCTGCATTTAAATGTAATTGCAGAATATATCATATTTCTGCACAAAAGCATTAGTTTTAATAATAGCAATAGCATATAATAGCATTGTGTCTTCAAGTTACTTGATCGTATGGTTGAAAGCTTTCACTTTGAAATATAGGATAATCTCTAGCCTACTAGGCCAATCCTGAGTAAGCCTGCAATGAAAAAAATAACTTTCAATCATTGCTAGTTATAATCTGATCAGGGAAATCTAAAAAAGATTAGGACTAAGAATATATGGAGGATACACTTACATTGAGGGTGATGTTGCTCTTTTGAGAGCCTGTTTCATAAGTAGAAAGAGGAGAAAAAAATCAGTTATTTAGCGAATTGACACAATCATTAGAATCTTGTTTACTAAAAAATAGAACATAAATCACTTTTGATCTCATCTAACAAACTTGATGTTCAAGGTCTAGAAAAATGGAGTCTATCGTACCTTTGCTATATGAAAGGAGGAGCGATTCCCGTGAATATTTGCAACCAAATTTCCCTAGAGATGCATAAGAGAAAGAGAATTGTAAACCAATAATTCTGTGAAAGTCTGTGAACACATTTAATATGAAGATCATATACATTAATTTGATATAAATTTGCCTATTAAGTAAGTTTACTATTGATAACAAAGATAAACTATAGTGCAGAAATTTATCAGAATATGAAATTATATGTTGGTCTTAATCATGTGGAAAGATGAAGCTAATCAGCTTACCTCCCATGCTTCCAAGTAGTGTTGAAAATGGGAAAGATATGGTGAGAAAGGCACAACATTAGTGAGATTATATTGAGGTGTTGCAGATGCAGAAGGAGCCCAAGTGCTTGATCCCAATGCAGGTCTACCAAATGCACCAAACCTGGTCTGTTGAAAGGGCAAATGTTGATGACCACCACCACTATTAGTAGCATAAGGAAGCATTGATGATGAGTTTGGTCGAACATTGAATGATGAATGAGAGAACATTGAATAGTTCTCTGAAATACCTCCAACTGGTCCTCTTGATGACCCTTCTCCAGCTGTGAAAGTTGGTGTTGTGGATAATTGAATGTTAAATCATTAGCCATTTGGGACAAAAACAACTTGGATAACAAGTTAACAACAAATAATCCATTATAACATAGAGATCAAGTAAGTTAAATATAATCAAAACACTTGAACTAATATAATCTTATGAGACTGAATGAGTTCACAATTTCTTGAATTGTTATATGCTATTCAAATGCACACAATATAGAAAGAGAGAGAGAACCTTGACGATTAGCAAAATTGATGGGAAATCGAGTAACATTTGTTCTCTTCATTGATTCAACCCATTCTTGTGTTGTGCGTGGATCCATTGCTCTTTTGCCTCGGAAGGCATCATGTGCCTCCCTAAATTTTCTTGACAGTAACACAGTAAATTGATCCATACTAATCTTGGTGATGGGAGTGGTTGATAGTATAGAACCATCATTCCCCTACAAAGCAAGGAAAACACAGTTATATACTAACCAAAACTTAGCAGCACCACATCATAGTCATTCATTGGCCAACCACATCTGCATAATTTTCTGCTAAATTAACACATCTGCATAATTTTCTGCTTGGTAATTTGATGAATCATAGGACTTGTTGTTGGTCACTGCACAAGTTTTAATGATTTGAGAGATGAACTTTTACCATGTTGAAGATCACTCCAAAGATTGGATGTTGCATTGGACATATTATTGATAGGGATACTCCTAGCTGCGTGTAGTAACATGAACATAGTGAGTATAAACAGAAAGCTACACCATGCAGAAAAAAAAATGTAAGAACAGAGTTTGAAGACATTACTGGACCAAACATTTCTGCCACCTCGTAAAAATCAGCATTGACATAATGTGCCTGTGTGGCAATGGTTCCTCCCTTAGTAATCTCAGGCACAGAGACTACCATTTTCCTGGGAAAGGGATCTCTTGCAACTACCACAATACAGTGTCTTTCTGCATTATAGTAGTCTTGTGCTGTCATTACATTAGAAGGCCTTGGAAACATCTGTTAGGCCATGATTGTGTTAATTTTCATTATGCAATAGTAAAATGAACAATGGAATAAGGAGTGAACAAAGAATGTGTTGAGATATGCATACCACAAGGGCTTCTGCAAGGCCTTGCACCATAGCATGTCGGTTTAAATTATCGCCATTAAAAGCTAACCATGGAAGAATGTCTAGAAAATAATTCACATCTCTTGTCCAATGAATATATTGGATATCTAACCCTGCACACACAAAATACAGAAATAATAAAATTTCTGCTATTTAAATTTAATTAAACTTTACAAAATTATATGTTTACAACCATTTATAAATTATAAACTATTAAAGATTTTATATCTATTCAATGTGAAATCTTCAATAATTATAAAGTTGTTATAAATTGAATTCAATAAAAAGAAATATCTTATAAAAAATATGTAAACAAAATGAAATACCTGTGTTGGAGTTAGAATTATACATGACTAGACTGACTTCACATGCTGGTTCATTATCTTCCTGTAAACAAATGAATCATTGTAAGGGAAGAACTATATTTTGGATTTGGAAACTAGACAAAATTTTGCAAACAAAAAGGCACTAAAATATTCTAAACAAGGACGAATTTGAGGTGAAGATGTACTTAAAAAAATACTTTTAAGAAATTTGTAATCTATGTAAAAAATTTATTTATTTTGCAAATAACTAAGAACTTCTTAACATGGTCTAACTTGTTGGGCCAACTAGTTATTTTGTCCCATTTTAATTTTTTTTAAAAAGATTAAATATATGTTTTTAAAATTTAATTAATGATATTAAATATAAATATAAATTTTAGGTTTAATGACTTAATATATAAATAAATATAAATTATGATTTTTAATTAATGTTTTTAAAAAATATATTAGTTTAATTCTTTAAATTTAATTATTATTGTATAAAACAGGCCCACCTTTAAACTTACGGGTGAATTTGGCCTAAATCTTTGAATAACATATTACATTGGAATATCTTCGCAACAAAGCACATTAATATAGGAATAATATGATTGGGATTTCTTTTTTTAATTTTAGGGAAGTATTGGATGAATGATACAACGTGTAGGATAAAATAAACAAGAAACCTTAAGTTTTAGTTTTGAAATCAATAAATTTCTGTCACTTATGCAAGTTTACAGAAGAGACCACATCACATAAAAAAATTCAAAATATGAAAAATTATAGAATATACCTCTTCCATTGAGTTGTCAAAGAAGGTCCTGCATAATCAATAGACAAAGAAATTAATAATTAATTTTTCATAATTTTTATTACAAATAAAGATTTTTTATTTCGTCAAAAAGAATAACATTATTCAACAAGACAAAATACATAAAGAAAATAAGTTCTGCCACCTTTTTCCTTGTCCAAGGCACTTTAGACGTTTGCTTTTAGATTTTTGGTTTTTATTTTTATTTTCTAATAAAGCTTATTCATTAGTGTGACATTTTTAGAGAATGAGTGTTTAATGCACACCATAAATAAATTTATTTTTATGTTTATCATTAAATGCTAGGAAAAAGATAATGAGTTTTAATGATATCATTTAGTTGCATGCTCTGTCAACTGTCATGCAATCTAATTGTATAATGTGAACTGAACCAAATTATAATTATGGTGTTTAAATTATTACACATCACTAATATATATATTATAAAGAAATTTTGATAAAAAATAAAGATTGCCTTCTTCTACTATTTTCCCACTGATCCAAAAAAGTTTTTCACTAGTTTATAGATCTAAATTCCTAAAAACAAGATATGCAATAATTCATGAAACACATAAAAATATATCTTTTGTCTCTTAATGAATTTTTTTCCTGTTTTTTAAACTTTTTGCCTCCTTCATGCATAAGCTCATCCTCTGCTGCAAAGAATCATTCATAGCACATTTTTTTAAGGATATATTTAGATTTGAAGGTAGATTTAAGAAACTGAAAAAAAATACATTTGAAATAAAAGTGAGTAAAAAATATTTGTGTTTAAATTAAGAAAAAAATAATAAAAAATGTTTATAAAAATTTATAAATAATTTGATATATATTATTGATAATTTTAGGATACTGATAAAGTATCTCCGAAAACTGAAAGGGCGTAATCTTCAAACGCCGGCTTCTCTTATAATAGAATAATATTATTTTTAACATCTTATCGGTATAAAATGAAGGTAAAGCCAGAAAAATGAAAAACTGAAGCTTCTCTTATAATAAAATATAAAATAATATTATTTTTAATATCTCAGCGGTATAAAATGAAAGTAACGCTACGTCAGTATATCGAGATAATATTATTTTAATAAAAAATACAACATGCATATGAAACAAATTACAAATTATGATTTTTGATATATAAGCAGAAAGAATTTTCATACCTAACAATCTTCTTCAAATATTCTGAAACAATCTTAGGCCAGTGTGGAGCCATGACTGAGCTTCCATCTACTACTATGTTTAACCATTTCTTAGTTGCCATTTCTATAGAATTGAAAGTTATAGGAACAAAAAGGAAGAAGAATAGAAGAAGAAGCACAAAGAGAAGAAACAATGATGGTGAGAATGAAGAAGGAGAAGGACTACTTGGTTCTTTATAAAGCCAGTTGTGGACTCCACTCTCAATAACATTGCATTGACTTTTGTTATTTCATTCATGCATGATAAATACTGACAAATACAATAAATTGAAGTGTTAAAAATATTATTAGGACTATAAATACAATAAAAAAATAATAAATGTGTTATTGATTTTTTTTTAAAAATTAAAAAGGAACCATGTTTTCAGAATTTGGACAAATGAGAAAGAATGGACCAAGTATTTATCAAAACACCTCAAAGCCTCAAGGTTAAAGTAATTGACAGATAATACATATTGCTAATAAAAAAAGTCACATAATTAAATATGTAATTAATATAAAATGCATAGTTATTTTTTGTTTATAAATTTAAATTAATTTTTTTATTATATTTTTTTCAACTTAATTAAATTCACCTACACTTTTGTCCCTTATTCAAATACCCAAGCTTTTATTTCAATTTTTTCACAGCTTAATTTAATTTTCGTCTATTTATTCAAATATATGTGAAAGGTTAATTGAATTTTCTTAATTTGAATATTCAAAACTCTTGTATAGAATTTTTTTTTTCTAAAATAAACCTAATTTAGAAAAATACCCTTTAGACTTTCTTTTTTAAATTAGACTTGTTCACTGTAAAAGTTTAGAATTCAACAACTCACTTATGGTCAAATTCTCAGATATGCACAACGGTTCTCGACACCAAAAAAATGTTAGAATTTGATTTTTTCCGGACCACATTTTGATATGTTTTCCAATTTTTTTTAAAAGAGATTTTTTTTAAAAAAATTATATAAAGTGATTTAAAATAATCAATTAAAATGCTGAAATTAAATTTAATTTGACTAACCAAATATCTAAGATAAGTATTATAAAATATTATAAAACTTATCTTAGACATTATTACAATTTTTGATATCTCAATTAATTGATATCTCAAAATTCATTAAACATATTATTAAAAGAAAGTATAAAAAAATAATGAAATCACATGTAAAGAAAAGAACGCATCTTAAAATATAAAAAGAAATTTGTTATGAAAAAAATCCAACTAAAACGATGAGACGTAATATATTATACAAAATTTAACTTTTTATCTATGCTTATATTAGTCAATTTATCAGTATTTTTTATTATCTTTTTTAAAATATGAAAAATTTACTAGTTTTCTTTACTTGAAATACTTATTTTTAAGGCAATTTGCATTATCAGACAATCGTATTAGATATTCAAACATAATAAATCTAAAGATATAGAATAAATTATTCAAATTTAGTCTATCTATTTAAAAATTTGATTGAGTAGAATCCATAACTCTATAACTGTAACACCCTAAAAATAACATGCATAAAGCTAAACATTCTACTAATTATTATTAAGATTTTATCAACATACAATAATTCTTTAAACTAAAGTATTTAAAAATTCTACTTTCAGAATTCTACTAAAACATAATTACAAAATATCTCCCAATTTTTTTTTTCAAATTTAGCTTATGCCTAAAAGCACCACTCATTCCAAATGATCCTCCACAGACCCATCTGCAACGCCATCTGCTCCCGTGTCAAAAACACGATCATTGCAAACAGATATCAAAAACACAAGTACAACAAAACAAAAGGTAAGCTAACAAATTTTTAATAATACTTGAGTATTTCAATTCAAACACAAATATTAACACCACTCAAGTCTTTCACTTAGTTACATGCACCAACACAATATAAGATACTGACACACTACAAACTTAACTCTACTTCCGGAAGACTCGTGCATTGAATAGACCTCGAGATATGTAGCTGTCATACATATCCACGCTGTGAACCCACACAGCCTCCACACAAATGAATCATCAATCATCAATCGTGCAGTCACCCAGTTCAAACCTCCTTCGACTCTCACCACCTAGTGATAATCATCTATTTGATTCATACTACTAGTAGAGTCAAGATATCAATCGTTACCCGATCCTTAGACAATGCACTTCCTAACTAACCCAGACACGGGTGTTTTCTTTCCTGAAAACACTATGCCTAGGCCTTTACCAACTTCATCAATACTCTATTAATATTGCATCATAACATGGATATCTACTAATTCATTCATTCACTTTCAATCTCAATCTAAAAAAGAAAAAAGAAATTCCTAAATTATCAATACAATTAAATTTGAATTATAAATTAATCTATCTTGTTAAATCCATACATTACATTACCAAAGAATCAATCAATCAAAATAGAAAGCCAAATTTTTTTTTTTCTTTGGGATTTAGCTTGAGCGAAAATTTCTAGCTTGAGCGAGAATCCCTCTCGCTTGAGCGAAAATCTTCTTGCTTAAGCGAAATTGGTCCAGAGAGCAAAGGTCATTTTCGCCTTAACGACCATACCCTCGCTTGGGCGAAAATACTTTCTCGCCAGGACGAAACACCTCTCGCCTGGGTACGTTACTAATGAAATGTGTGATAATTCATAAAAACAATATCCATACATTTAAGAATCTTTAGATCTAACCGCTCTTTAATTTTAATAATAATTGTGTTATTAATTTTATGTATTTTTTCCTAATGAATTTTATCCATACATTTAAGAATCTTTAGATCTAACCGCTCTTTAATTTTAATAATAATTGTGTTATTAATTTTATGTATTTTCTCCTAATGAAATGTGTGATAATTCATAAAAACAATATCCATATATTTAAAAATCTTTAGATTTAACTGCTCTTTAATTTTAATAATAATTATGTTATTAATTTTATGTATTTTTTTTTAATGAAATGTGTGATAATTCATAAAAACAATATCCATACATTTAAGAATCTTTAGATCTAACCGCTTTTTAATTTTAATAATAATTGTGTTATTAATTTTATGTATTTTCTCATAAACACGTAACTCACATAAATTAAATCTCAATTAATCATCACTAAATATTATATTTTTCTTCATTAATTAGAAATTATATATGTATTATTTATATGTTTTTTCAAACATTATTAACTAAATTTATTATTATACTTCAGTATATATAAAAAAAAAATTTTACATCAAATAATTATCCATACAAATTATAAATAATTTGTTATTTTTACACTTTTCAGTTTTAGTTTTAGTATTAATAATTTTCAACTTTTATCACCAAATTTATGATATAAATTATTTTTTAATAATAATTTCACCCTTTTCAATGTATTATTAAAAACTCCTTTAAAAAAATTTTCAACATTGAAAAAATTCTGTATTTGAGAAACTCAATTCTAACCTATTTTTAAGCGCATAGAACTCAATGGAGAATTTGACCTCCAAAAATTGAATTCTAAACTTGCAGAATAAATTAATCTAGTCTAAAAAACAAAATATGGGTTTTATTTGAGAAATATGTTTTTTTTTTAATTTCGCCTATATAGGAAAAAAAAAAGTCCTATTGTATAACCAATTATTTAAATATGTCAAGTGTACTAATTATTCGAATATATATATATATATATATATATATATATATATATATATATATATATATATATATATATATATATATATATATATATTTATATAAAAAATTTAAATATATATATATTTATT
>Ga0099825_1010201_pt1 | contig 10375 bp, 9 predicted proteins | sample SiratroredBW_FD_76838 | JGI IMG/M metagenome (GOLD analysis project Ga0099825, IMG submission 76838) | Root nodule microbial communities of legume samples collected from California, USA - Siratro red BW | ecosystem: Host-associated > Plants > Roots > Nodule | place: USA: California | collected... | reverse complement strand
CTAATCTGACTCAAAAGTCATCATGCAGCACAGTGAAAAGTTTGGCATAATCAATTATTTGAGAAGTGCTATATATTTATGCATAATTTATTATATTAATGATTGAACATTATGTAATCCCACATAATTATTTATTCAAGTTGAATCTGTCTTCATGAGCTTGATTTTGAATCTCTGTTTGATCAATGACAGTAATGCTATAGCTATGAAAATATTACACCATGATCTACCTTATGTTGAGAATTATATGAAAAGGACTATAAAGTAGACAATAAATCTGCAGAAGGCTAAGAAGAGGAGTACACGAAGGCACCAAAACAGTAGAATCAGCAACAATAAGGACTTTCATACCTGCCATTACAAGATATCACAACGGATTACTGCACATGATGACATCTCATGCTCTAGTCAAGTGTGAGCCGTTTCAGAAAGACCATTCAAATCCTAGATGATGCACTTAGAGCATGTATGAAAGAAGTATCATAAATGTCTCGTCACAAATCAAAGTGTTATTTATTAGGTATTTAAGTATCAATAAATTGAGTGTGAATGTAAGTTTTATATTAAATAAAAATAAAAAAATTGAATAATATATAAAAAAATAATAATTTTGAATTAAAAATAGTATTATTTTTTTTATGTTTGGTTTTATTTTATTTTTTACAAATAAAAATAATTTATTAGTCTTTTCAACATCTTAAGTAATTTATAATCTGATGAAAGTATATAGATTCTAAATCATGTTACGTAGAAAATGATATATATATATATATATATATATATGAGAGATTGGTTTGTTAAGACCATAAGACAGCAAAACATGAATAAAATGTAACACTTTCTTTTTATAAGAATTGGAATATCTTTAAATATTTAATATTCATTCATATTTTATCAATAAAAAAAACATTTACAATAAAATTTAATATTTTATACTTGAGATTAAAATTCTAATGTAAGATTTAATACTTTAAAGTAAAAGTTTTTTTTATCAGCATTTTGAAATATTAAAATTGTAAAGTACGATTCAATATTTATCATGAGTGATTAAAAGTATAAAGCAAACTATAACATTTCAATAGAGAGAATAACATGACCAGAAAATATATTTTATTAATTTAAAGTAGGGATTTAAAATTTAAGATTAGGTATAATATATATGTACAACTTCATATTCAAATTTTAAAATAAGATTAAAAATTTTAAATTAGTGATTAAAATGTTAAAGTAAGATTTGATTTTTTTTAGAGATCACATTTAAATTTTAAATTAAGATTAAATATTTTATATTAGTTTTTTTTAACAGAAATATTTTATATTAGTGATTAAAATTTTAAAATAGAGTTTAATATTTTAACTAGTTAATTAAAATTTGGGCATGCAAGTTTAATATTTTAAAATGTGTATTAAAAATATAAATTAAGTTTTAATTGTTTGAACTAAGAATAAAATTACTCTAAAGCAGGTTTTAAATTTTTTAAGTAGGAATTAAAATATTGAAATAGAGATTAATATTAAACTTCAAATAAAATAAAATATGAAAATGGAGTTCAATATTTTAAATTAGTTATTGAATTCTGAAGTTGGCCTTAACAATGGAAACAATGTAATTAAATTTGGGCATATCAACACTCTTGTTGATGATTTTTTTTCAGAATTTTAAAACGATCAATTATAATATTCTCAATTTTAACTTTAAACTCTATATATCACCATTGTTCTTACATTTTTCAATATCTACATTGTTTTATCTACCTTCAAAATCTATTCATTTGTTTTTAATACTATAAAATTTATACATGTTTTCAATATTATATTTAATTTTTAATACTAATTTATTTATAAAAAAAAAAGTGAGAAGCAGCTAAAAGAAACACAAAAGAATTTAACTAATTTCAAAGTTGCTAAGGATTGATGTATTTACATCATTGTGTAACATCACTTTACATATGCTTACACTAACTAACAACTTACACCACCTCCACATTATTTCTTTCGTAATACACATTACTCCATACAACTCAACTAATCTTTATTCTTCTGTTTACTTTGTAAAAATCATCCCTATTTCTCTTCATGAAAAGGTACTTTGGATTATTACACCAACCTATTCCCGCAAACTGACACAAAGTACTTCACAAGCAAACCATAGGAGCCACAAACAACACAAGCTAATCTTTACACATACTACAATTCTCATTACACAACTATGCCTAAGACCCTTTTGGAGTGTGTATATATTATTTGCAGATGGATGAAAAGAAATTAACATTTGTGAAAGAAAAACAAGATGCAAGAGACAAAAGTATGAAAGGATTGAATAGGGAAAGTTTCTGAATGCCTAAAGTTTCCTAACAAGGTGAGCTTTTTGTTGTCTGTGTATGGCTATAACGTAGACTTAGGTTTGTGTGCATGAAAAATCATTGGTTGAGAGACCATAACTCCTTAAATTTTTTGGATCTTTAAGAAGAGATAGAATGAAAGTATGTGGTGGACTTGTGAGAGGGAAAGTGACAAGAGGAGAGGAAGAAGAGAGAGATCCAATAAGGGCACTTGATGAACTTAAAATTCAAGGAAAGGAAAAGAGGTTATGTCTTGCATCAAATTCTCCAAGTAAAATTCCCCTTGGCCATGATTTGCAAACCCAATTAAGTCCTCCACCTTGGAGCCTTGAATCTTATCAGTGTTATTGAAGGAACCATAATTGAAGTGGTTGTTATGGCTTTTCACATCAATTGGAACACTGTCACTTTCAATGCTTCTACTTTCTAGTGAAGGAAGGGAGAAGTCTCTTCCTAACCCCATTTTGTTATTTGGCTCCAATGTCCCATAATTCCCTTGGTGCCCCTCTACCATGCCAATTTGTGTCATGCATGAAGTAGGCATGTTGAGAAAATGTTCTGAAACATTGGTCATATCACACTGATTATTTACCAACATGGAAAAAGGGTCAAATTGGTCAGGCAAAACCATTGCTTGCATGGATGATATGGATGAAGAGGAATCCATGCACATGTTCATGATGTCATGTTCATTAAAGGGCATGATCCCACTCAGAACATCTTTAGACTCTGATGAGTCAGTGCTGTTATTTAGTGAGGCAGTAGAAGTGTTAGTTTTCATCCTTTTCTTCAACGTAGAGTTCCAGAAATTCTTTATTTCATTGTCTGTGCGAGCAGGCAGACGTGCTGCAATCTGAGACCACCTGAGATTCACAGAATTGAAAGAATTGAAGAGATTAAAGAGAAAAAAAAGAAAATGTTATGTGCTCATATATACTACATATCCAACATAGAGTTCTAATATTTAATTATTCATGTCTTAACACCATAGAATAGTTAACATATTATAGGCCATTCTTAATTTAATAGGTGAAAACTGTGACATGATACTAGGTAAGCCATTTGGAATTAACCTATGCGAAGTTGACATGCCCAATGAGTTCAATTTCTTGACTCAATGTGCCAAACTAGTCTGTTTATACATTTCAAAAACTCAAAATTATCATTGTCTATATAAAGGTAGCACAATTATTCAAGAAATAAATATTGATGTTTAAGAACTTTACCATGTTTTAACTTGTTTTTGGTTTTCATTTCCTCCCTACAATCAGTAGCCTCATAAACCACTCAAAACCAGTACAATCCATTCTATTCATGATCTCTACATTTGCTATTCAGTTTAGAGGCTCTACTAGAAAAAATACCTTCTACATTAATTCTGAAGTACATTCTACATCGGTTTTGGAACCGATGCAGCCAATGTACAAAGTCCTGAACATTCTACATCGACTATCTAACCGACGTAGTATATAGAAAAACTATATCGGTTGACACGAGAAATCGACGTCAAATACCGAACCAAATTTGTGTATAATAAGGCGTGAGACGGGTGATTTCTTTTTTTTTTTTAAAAAAAGTTTCTATTACATCATTTTATACATAAACAATGTAATATATTTCCAAATATTTACAAAAATGTTACTGTGTTTTTGTTTACATCAATTTCGTTTTAATCAACATCTTATCTTATCGTAAAAAGTATCTTTTTACTAATAAAGTCTCCATAAAAAGAATAGCCCATACTATTTAATACATCTTCAGTGACATTACATCTATTTGTTTCTTCTTAATAGAAGTACATTGCAGTTTATTCATGATAGTAGATCATGTATAGACATGTTAAACTTTTGATATTGGTAAGAACTTGATCACAAAGGTGAAAAGGAAGAGAGTACCTGTTACCAAGAATAGAATGCAGATGAAAGATGAGGTCTTGCTCTTGGGGTGAGAATGCACCACGCTTGAGGTCAGGTCTCAAGTAATTAATCCAACGAAGACGGCAACTTTTGCCACACCTTTGGAGACCAGCATTCCTTGCAATGTCACTCCAACACCCTTGTCCATTTGTGAGCATGTACCTTATGAGCCTCTCATCTTCATCAGGTGACCACAACCCTTTTCTCAACTTGCTCTTAATGTCGTTCACTTTGTCCTTGTTGGCCATCAGATCAGGTTTCCTCATTTGCCTACTCACTCAATAATGCTTGTGCAATGATCCCAAAGCTATGTGTGTTTTTTTTTCTTGTTTTGAGTGTGATATGATAGAGGCCTATATAGGTGAATAATATTCATGAGGGACAGATAAAAGGCTTCATAGGGTGGGAAATGGTGATGATGAGAGTGATGGTTGTGGAGTTTGCTTAAAATATGAATATGCATGAGAGAGAGAAGAGGGATTATGTTTGTTGGTTGATGGGTAGAGTGGAAAACGGATTGGAGGGGGACCTCCCTAACTCAAAAGAGAGAGTGATCAAAGAAACAAGAGAGAGGGATAGTTGGTCTTCTTGTCTTTGACTCAATTCATGTTTTTTGTTTCCATATGTTTTACTTCACTCTCAAGGTAATCATCATCTTCTATTCTTATGAAGCTCAAAATTTTTTGCTTCCACTTCACATAATACTCTCTCTCTATCTCTTTTTCTTGGTTTTAAACTTCAAATTCACGTGTGTTGAGACCAGATGGAGATGATGACTATGCTGCTTTTTGGGATTTAATTTAATACCATAATGTTGCACGCTTGACATTTGTTTGTTAATTTTCATGTTCTTTTATGATTGTGTGTGGCTTACATTCTGTGCATGAATTTCAAAAGGGCTAACCACTGTATTGGCATATTTCTTAAGCAAATTATGTGCACCTCCAACCAAGCAACACCACTTTTTTTATCCTTTTTTGGCATAATGTTACCACTGCCATAAATTGGAAACTACGGCTCCATCAATGACTTAACATGAGATCTTAATGGCTTTTGGGACCTTAAGTACAAAATCTGTGTACAATTTAGTTTAACACTCTAATTAAGGATATGTACAATAGTTATAACTGTGTTAAACTGCTTCAAGTCAATGAATGAATAATTCCTAATCAAAAGTTGGTTGTTGCACAAGATGAATGTACCATAACTGAGTAGTTAATTGCACCAATCAGAGTACTATCCTTTGAAACTTAGGATAACGTAATTATAGGCTTAAAATCTGGTTGTTTAACTTGTGTTCAAAACCTTTAGCAAGGGCTTTTAGTTACTGTTATAGGACTGTAATTTCCTTTATCAATGTTTTTCCTCAAGCATATCAAGACTCAGAAACTAACTCTTCATGACATGGATATTCCTTTAAGAGATTAATCTCTTATAACATGTTTTTCTACACATACAAACTTGGAGTTTGAACTCAAAGAACATGTTTATCTACCAATATTAACCATACCATGTTGCTATTTCTGATCCATAATAAAAACTAGTATACAAAAATCTTTGTCTCTCTTATGTTCTCTTCTCTAAAAATCTGGTTTTGTGTTTCTGTGTGAATATCCATAGCATGCATTACAAAACTTTGGCAAGAAGTTTTGGCTTTTAACAGTTAATACCAAACCTCTCTTCTAAGGAACCATTCTTCTTTCATCTATATTGACCTTGTTTTTACTAAGTAAGAAAATCCCATACAACTTAAGAATAATAATATGCATAACAATTAACTAGAACCGTTCCATGAAATCACTCAAACCTTACAGATAAAATGATGAACACATCCATCATTTTCTTCCTAGCTGTCAAGGCATATCTCTCAGGGGTGATTCCCTTTCCTTTACCTAACATTTCCCACAGAAAAGTTTCATGAATCATAAAAAAGATCATGGTCATCAAGCTGTGTCATCAATCTGAGTCATTGTCCAATCCAAACCCAAACAGAAGCACACATTAGAATTCTATTAGTTCCAAGGGCAGTGCTGTTATTCACACGCTCCCATCTCTGTTGTCACAGTGACTCCCACAGAAAAAGTGAAGCATAAATCTCTGAAGCTACTCAAATGGTTCAAAGGCATCATTTTCTGCATCAACAGGTGTAATGGAATTAAGAGAGCCACGTTAGAAGCAAAACCAAAACTGAAAAGAAAGTGCTCATGCTTATGAGGGGGTGCCAAGCAACATTCTACTTTGTTACAAAGACAAGAAAAAACAACTCATCTGAGTATTCTATTTCACGCCTTATACCACCACATTATAAGAATGTTTTAGCCAAATGCATAGGCCTGAAAAGTTGTGGCACTTTAACACAAATCATCATCTAAAAGGTGAAAGTGCACAAAATAGAAGACACATGAGCATAGAGGGTTGAGGGTTACTAATTTTAACATAGGAAAATGCCTAGGTACAGAATCTGTTTGATCTTTTTTTCGTACTCTGTCTGTTTCAGCTTTTGTCTGTGTAAGTTTGTGGATTCAATCATCACAAAGGGGACATGAGAATCAATCAAGTGTGGATAAAGAAGTTCATCACTGAATTTCAGCCATCCAAATTCCAAACATGTTAAATTCCAATCACTTTCTATTAAAAAAATTATATCAAGAATCAGACATATTACAGGGAGCTTTTGAGAAAAAATAAATAAACAAAATACTGCTATCAGGATGAACAGGACCACCTGTTTGATGGTTTTGTTGCAAGCCCAGCCCACTATTGGACCTCAAAAGCGGGTGGGACAGGCCCATTCGATATAGCAAGGTGGACTGAAATTTTTGGTGGGCCTGCTAAAAGTTTTTTATTTTCTTTTTTCATTTTATTATGTAAATATTTTAAGATTTTAATTGTTTAATTAATTTCGCTAATTATATAAATTAAAATAATGATTACTTTTACATATTAAATTGTTTTATTATAATTAATAATTAAAATTTAATTTATAAATATAAATTATTTAACTTACAATATTATTGTATATTTGTATTTTTTAAAAGTTAATATTTAAAATTATTTTTTATTTTAATTTTTTTTTAAAAAAAGCGAGTTCACGAGCCAAAGTAAACTAGAATGGATTGATAGACTAAAAATACTAATCCAGACGACCGAATAATGGATCCAGACCTACTCATGAAAGAATAGTTCTTAAAAAATAATTATTTGTTCAATAAAAAAGAAAAGAAAAACTATTTTGTTTGCAAACTCTCTCCATAATTTTAGATTTAGATTTAGATTTAGCTTATGAGGTGGTTGTTGATGGTAGTCAAAACTAAGAATTAGGATCCCATTTGTGATGGTTTTGACTCCTTTTCAAAAAATCTATTTAGGCCCTTTTGCAACTAGGAATGTGGAAAGTTAGGAAAAAAAAAATTAAAGAGGAGAAATGAAAGAAAAAAAAAAAGTAGAAGAAATGAAAGTTGTCTCACTCAAGAGACATTAAATTGGTTTAAATGATCTATGGTATTGTTTTAGTTTTTAAAAATAAGCAACTATTTATTAGATAAAAAATTAAAATTAAAATTAAAATAGGATGATACAAAATTGAGGTTTTAGATTCAAAGGATCAAATACATTTTTTCTAACATTTAATAATGGGTCATTTCTTCCTATGCCCCCATAATTTCAATCTGCACTGCACCCATGAGGTATGTGAAATGACCAGTAAGCATATTGCAAATTACAAAACAAACAAGAATGTGGAACCTGTGCGGGTAAAAATCCCTGGTTTCAAGTGCCATTTAGGTAAATATAACTACTAATAAAACTGTTTTCGGTAAAAATATAAATTAAATATCTTATTTTAAAAAGTAGATAAATATCAATTAAATATTTTAAAAAATTAAATAAGTTTTTATATTCTAGTTGTGTTCAACAGATTTCATCTTAGATAATGGATTTTTTTAGACTTTAAAATCTAAGAAAATAGATTTCATCATTATTATAAGAATTCAAACTTATATTTCTGATTATTAGAATTTCATCATCTTCATTAAAGTTATATAAATAAGTTGAATCATTTTGTGTTTAATTTTATTCTTTTATGATAAAAACTTCAGAAGTTAAAGAAAAGCAAGTTTTAATTGAAAAAAATAAAGCTAGAGAAATTTCGCAAAAGGAGATAAAAAAATACTTGATTTAAAAACGTTACTCATAAATGATGCATATAAATTTAAATAATATAAAAAATAAACGTAAATGTATTTAAGAAAAGTAGATGATTGAAAATAGTAAAGTATTTTGAAAAGCACATGGGTAAAAACATAAATATAGATAATACCCTGAAGTAAAACACTTAAAGATAACATAAAGTAAAAGATCCTAAAGAATGGAGAACACTAATTTAAATAAAAGATAAAAATCATGTGATTTTGTGATAAAGTGTTTTTTAAAATCTTTTAAATTCGTTAATTTTATTAATTATACTTCCAAATAGTCCTCTTTATTAATTTCTGTTAGAAAATCAATCAATTCCTTTGCTTCCCATCCTTGTCAATTTTTTAAGTTGTATAGATAACATAAACATACTTCTCTAAATAACTAAATAAACTTTTTCCAATAACGATTAATCAATAATAAAGTTAATTAATATTTTTTACATATAACACAATAATAAAAAATATGGATATCAATTTACTTTCTTAAATTATTGATAAATTTACAAATTTATCACAATTAATATTCTAAAAAACTAATATTATAAGTGAGGTCTAACTTTTTTAATAAAGGAAGGTGGTTGAGAACAAAATTTACTTAGTTTAAAAAAAAATTATAAATGAAGCCATAAAATAATAGAGTAGAAAATCTTCTTGTAGACCCTCACATTAAATTAATATATTATTATTATTATTATTATTATTATTATTATTATTATTATTATTATTATTATTTATATTGGTGAATCATATTAGTGGCTGTGAAGCTCTCATTCGTGAGACATGTGACACGTCATCATTTCTTTATTTTGCACATTTTGCACATGAAGGCTTTCCATAGTCTCAGCCACAAATTTCATACGGACTTTTCTTCACTGTTTCATATATGAAGATATATTGATTCTGGAAACTTCGTATGTTAAAAGTTCAAAAACATTTGAAAATAATAAAATTAAAAATATTTGAAAGTTACTAAAAAGAACAAAACCATTTAGAGATGGAATGTAAAATTATAAATATTAGAGACCAAAAGATCTATTAAGACAAAAAAAAAAAATCAATCATAAATTAAAGAATAAAAAATAGTTAAACTTTTGCAACAAATTTTGTATCTTCTAAGAAAAAGTTAAAAAATTGATGCATCTAACTTGTCTTGACACGTTTCATTAAAAGATTAAAAGGAATTATGACGGGTTGAAAATTCAATTATGATGCCAAAAGTTATTATTCATTTTCAATTAGGAGTAGTTAATTCTAGTTTATCAAACATAGACAAAAAATTGATATTTCATTAAGAAACAATTTAAATTTGACAAATTTAATTCAAAGAATACAAGGTATTAATAAATTAGTTTAATTTTGATTTAATATAAATTTTTATATCAGTATTAAAAAATGAATTTACAAAATAAACCAACAATAATTTCTCTAATTATTCTCATAACTTAATTAATTTATTAATTAAGGTGCATTCCTACTTTTGGAAGTCTAATTCCTCGCAAAACTTATTTATAAAAATTAAAATTGGAAGAGAGAATTTGAGGCATACAAAAATTTTATTTTATCTCTAAAAATTGGTGTTTTACAAGTTCTACTTCATATCTAACTCATAATAAATATGTTTTCAAGAAACATTTTAATTCACAAATGTTTGGATCAATCTAAAATAAAATTAGAATCATAGAAGTAAAAATAATTTTTTATTACATTTTTCACCATTTTTCATTACTCTATCTATGGTTCTTCCATAAACGGCTATTAGACTGAATAATCCAAAAAAAAAAAAAAAAAATTTTAATTTATTTTTTTTTTTTTTTTTTTTTTTTTTATTTTAAAATATTTTTATTTTTAATTTTTTATTATTATTTATTTTTTTAAATTTTTTTTATTTAATATAGATAAATTTTTCTTTTATATTATATTT
>Ga0099825_1010200_pt1 | contig 10377 bp, 14 predicted proteins | sample SiratroredBW_FD_76838 | JGI IMG/M metagenome (GOLD analysis project Ga0099825, IMG submission 76838) | Root nodule microbial communities of legume samples collected from California, USA - Siratro red BW | ecosystem: Host-associated > Plants > Roots > Nodule | place: USA: California | collected... | reverse complement strand
GTAAAACAAAGGTTTTTGGATTCATTGATAAAAATAGAATTAAGAGTGCATTTGAAGTGAGAAATTACATTCAATCCCAAGAGAAAGGAAGTTAGCTACGCATGGTAGTCACGAAATTACAAAAGAAAAAGAAAAGAATAGAGCTTGATGACGACGGCTTCCAAGAGATCTCCACGAATGAGAGGTGATGAGTGAGTAGTGATGATGATCCTCACGTTTGACCCTAACCTCCTTTTATAACTTTCGCCCCTTGAATTAGGTCAAGGTGCGGCCGTTATTTCGTAAGTCATGCCTTCAGTAACGTTGACATCTTCAATTTAGGGTTTCGCGAATGATGAACTTTAAGTGAGTTTTAACCCAGGTTGTGTCTTTAGCTTAAGCAAAAAGTCACTTATACTCTTTTTCTGCTCTTTTCCTCAATTTCGACGCCTCTCTTCTCTTTTTCCCTTCAGATTTAACCTAATTCTCAACAAATTTTCTCTTTCCACAATAAAACATATTAAATTGCAAAATAAATAATAAAATCAAATCTAAACCTAATTAATAACAAAATCAACCTAATTACTAACAGAATCAATCACAAAATCTGCACCAAATCAACTAAAAATCAACGCTTATCAAAAGTCTCCCCACTTAGCTTCTTGCTTGTCCTCATGCAAGACAATCACAACTAAGATCTCAAACTCTCCTATTTCATGTGCAAATTTTTTTTTTTTATTCCAACCACGTCTTTTTAAAATTGAACAATTACCTGCAGCTTCACAAATTTGAAATTTAACAATCCAATGTTCAGATAACAAAAGACAATTCATGACAAGATACTCTCAACTCACACAATTCTCACCACTGTTTCACTCAAAAGTGACATATTGCTCTCAATCAAAAGTTGTTATTCATTTATCAAAACAAATCAACCCTGCAATTATAAGTCAGAAGGTCTTTCCAAGGTTATAATGTGGCCTGGCTACAAAGAAATTTTGGTTTTTCTTGAAACACAAAATGCACAAGTAGTTTCGCAAATTATTAATACAACTCAAATCATTCTTGAAAATCTAATTCAATTGTGACCTCTTTAACTTGCTTCACTCTGAATCAACTGTTGTTGTACTATTCAACATTCTTGCCCAAACAATAAACATAGCTCACGCAATTTCACTCTGTACCCTTTTTCAACTACTTTTTTTTTCTCTTATTTTCCAGATGTACAAACAAAAATCTAGAATCCAAACATTTTTTTTTCAATGGGTACACCATTACAGCAGCCTATCACAACTTCCACAATTTTCTTTTGAGATTCAAACTCCCTTTTCCAATTTCTCTTCAAGTTGTATCATAATTTCCTAGCTAATCATACCCAAGGTGGATTTTATGGATGTATGGCTCATGGTTCCAAAAATTACTATAGGCTCAAATTGGCTTACAATTGAATTCCTCTCATCTCATCGGGTAGCCTTTTGGCTCTAGCTCTGGTTTACGCTAAAAAACAACTTGCCTTCATCATTCTTATCAACACAAAGTCAATTCTATCCTAACAAATTAAAGCAACAATCAATGTTAAGTAAATATGCACTCAAAATACATTCTAAGTGTATCGTCCCTCACATGTTGTTTCCCTCATATCCTATCACTCATTGTTAATGTTAATCCTCCTACTCTGATGCTATCTTCCTAATTTCCTGTCATTGTTAGCTCAAGCTCAAAATTAAGACTACACTACTTATATGCACATAGAATTTGCAGTTAACAGCCCTAACCATTCATATTAATTCCCATCACTACAGACACATTCATCATGAACTACCAGTCAGTCAGCTTGTGCCTAATGTCTATTACAATTATCCACGATATGCAAAGTTACTACAATCATCCAACATATATACATTCATCCAAAATAAAAAGAACTATACTACCACTTTGTCTCTGGTTCGCTTTCTCCTAATTACCATCTCAAAAAAGCAACAACCACCTAACAACAACATCCCTTCCTTAGCAGACAACATCCCCAAACACAGAACATCAATTTTCAAAACTTCCAACTTGGAGTATCGTATTCCTCCTCTGCACCACTCTCACTTTCTCTCAACCTTTCAGTCTCCTCCTTAGATTCTTCTTCATCTTTAGATTCGTTCCTCCCCTCATCTTCCTTCTCTGTTTCCTCCTTTTCTGTTTCCTCTGAACTTATGTCTAAAGATATCACATATTGAGTTGCTAGTGGCTTTGATCCAGACCCACTTTCATTCGTTTTAGCTCTCTTAGGCCTTAAAGTCCTTCTTGATGGCCCTGGTTGATCCTTCTTTTTAGTCACAACTCCAACAGTGGTCTTAGCAATTTTTTTCACAACTTCAACAACAGTCTTGGCCACAACTTCAACAGCAGTTTCAGCCCCAGCTTCAGTATCAGTCTCCTCAGCATTAACAACATCTTCAGCATTTGCTTTTGCTATTCCTTCTTCTGCTGGTTTCCTCACATTTCCTACAGTACTTTGAGCCTCTGCATTATCATTTTCCTCCCCCACAGAACTTGGTCGGTCCCATGGCCAATTCATATATGATGACAGCTCTTTTGGAGTCATAAATGGCTCTGGATTAGCTCGATCACGCATGGCATGGTAGAGGTGCATCAAAAACCTGCATAATGAACTTTGTTGGTTCTTCACATGTAGCACATGCCTCGTTATCCTCTTCTCAACTTCCTCCAGAGTGGGTTCGGATGGTGAAAATGGTGGATTAGGAGCTCTGTTCCGCTGCTCAGGATTCTCCTCTGCATTTGTGAAATGGTGCTCAATGAACTTCTGGTCAATTGGATTTCTGATTTTGTGTTTTGGCTCTACCATTATTCCCTTCTGAGCACATAAACCTGTAATCAGTGCAGGGAACCCCAAAGTCCCTAGTCTTTTTGCTCCACGAATTCTTTCCTAATCAATAATCCTTTGAATTTCATCTGAAATGATGCAAGCCACGTTGATAGTGTAGTCATCTTGAATCATTGAAAACAACAAGTTGCTCCTAGCAACATTAATGTTTGAGACATGCCCAATTGGAATGACATTGGCTAGCATAAAAGTGAGTCAGACTTGGGACAGGGTCCTTATGTCCCTCATTCTTATGCGAGTTTGCTTTCCTGATGCTGCTATCTGGTATCCTCTGCCTAGAAGGCACAGTGCAGCAACCACTTTCCTATTACTGAACCCTTTCCTCCTTGCACACAACCTTTGATAATTGCATTTCTCCTCTTGCTTGGGGAAAGGATTCCCCAAAAAGTCATTGATAGCCTGTGGGCTATAAGAAATTCATTTTCTTCGGACCATAGTCTTCCTTCGGTCCCTATCTTGTCTCTCTGCCCATGCATTGGCATAAAATTCCCTCATTATTTCCTTATCAAACTTTCTCATCAACTCAGCCACATTCTTCCAGTTCCTTCTCAAGATCCCCATCAGAAAGGGATCACACTCTCCTAGTTTCAGTTCTACTCTTCGTTCCGGAAGAAAACTCCAATGTCTTAGTTCCTCATACCTCCTTATTTTGTTGTCATTAAGGAACCTCCTAGGCAGCCTTTGCTTCTTCTGGGTAGAGGACTGTTCTTCTTCTGGTGTGTCTGAAGGTATGGCTTCATTGTAGAATGGCTCGCCAACCTTCCTCTTCAGCGAGCGTAATGGACGTTTTGGTACAGTATGCTTCACTCTCAACATTCTCTCCTTAAAAGAAATGTTAGTGCCCTAAAACCGCCCTTAAATCCCCAAAAAAATTCTTTGCAACACAAACCCTAAACACTTCGACCCCACTAACTATTCCTGGTTCAACCCCCACAACCCATAATTTCTTAAGCTAATGCAAATGTGAGAATGATCGAATGTGAATTTTTTGTAGAATGAGAATGGGAATGAAACCCTTACCTGAATTCAAAGGGTTTGAGGGTAGGGGAAGAGACGAAACGAAAAGCAAGACAAGACCGAATGGAGGCACTCTGAAAAGTCACTGGGTGAAGTGACCTTGTATCACAAGGTACTACCCTGTTATATTGCACTAGTCTGCGCTAAGTGACTTTTAGCTCGAGCGTCAGGCCTAGCTCAGACTAGAGGCCTAGTAAAATTTCTAAAATAACTAATTTTTTTTTAAACAAAATAGACTACCTGAAAACTTAAACTTAATATTCCTAATTTTACAATCTCTAAGAAAAAAAAAACCCATAATTCCATAATTCAAATATTGGATTGCCTTCCAGCAAGCGCTCGTTTAACGTCATATAGCTTGATGCCTGAATTTCAATCTCCAACTTGATCATTGAGATGAGTTTCTCAACTTCACCTCTTTTATAATGTTTCAGCCTCTAACCATTTACCATCTAACTCCTCTAAGTTTTGGCATCTTCAATTCCAATTGCACCATAAAGCTTAACCTGTTTGACCACAAAAAGTCCTAACCATCTCGACTTAAGTTTGCCCGGAAACAACTTCAATCTGGAATTGAACAAAAGAACTAGTTGTCCCGACTCAAAAATCCTCTTCAACAGCTTCTTGTCATGATAGGCCTTGATTCGCTCCTTATACAATCTTGAAGATTGATATGCGTTCAACCTCATTTCTTCAAGCTCAAGTAATTGGATTTTTCTATGTTCAATAAAAGCTCTAGAGTCAAAATTCAACCACTTCAATGCCCAAAAAGCTCGGTGCTCCATTTGGACAGGGAGATGACAAGCTTTCCCATAAATCAACTGGAATGGAGACAAAGCAGTTGGGGTTTTGAAGGCTGTTCTGTAAGCCCACAGTGCTTCATTTAACTTTATAGCCCAGTCTCTTCGTGATGATGACACTGTTTTATCCAGAATTCTCTTCACCTCCTTATTAGAAACCTCTATTGGCCCATTTGTTTGGGGATGATAGGTTGTAGCTATCCTGTGCTGCACCCAAAAATGCGCAAAAGCTTTCTTCAATTCTGCATTGCAGAAATGAGATCCTCCATCACTGATCACCACTCTTGGTGTTCCAAATCTGCAGAATGTGTTTCTTCATAAACTTGATCACTGTTTTTGCATCTGCCTTTTGAGTTGGAATTGCTTCCACCCAACGCGAGACATACTCCACAGCCAACAGAATATATTCATTCAAAAATGAACTAGGCAATGGACCTATGAAATCAATTCCCCAACAGTCAAACACTTCAATTTCTTGGATGTTCCTCAGTGGCATCTCATGTCTTCTTGATATGTTTCCTGTCCTTTGGCAATTGTCACAATGTTGCACATGCATGTGAGCATCTTTTAACAGAGTTGGCCAGAAAAATCTTGATTGCAATACCTTAGCAGCTATTCTCTCCCCATTAAAATGTCCTCCAAAAGGAGAGTTGTGACAGTGTCACAGTATATTCTGAGCTTCCTTACTAGTAACACACCTCCTCAACAGATTGTCAGCACCTATCTTAAACAGATAAGGATCATCCCAAATGTACTAGTTCGAATCCTTCAACAATTTCCTCCTCTGCTGCCAATCCACGGTCTCTGGTATAATTCCAGCAACTTTGAAATTGGCCATATCAGCAAACCATGGCCTCTCATGTACCACAAGCAACTTCTCATCAGGGAATTCATCTATAACTTCATATTCCCTAGCAGTAACCTCTTCATTGTCCAACCTGGACAAATGATCTGCCACATAATTCTCGCTTCCCTTCTTATCTTCGATTTCAAGATCAAATTCCTGGAGTAACAGCATCCAACGAATTAGCCTGGGCTTCGAATCTGGCTTGGTCAGCTGATACCTGATAGCAGCAGGATCAGTATAAACTGTGACTTTAGAGCCTATGAGATAAGCTTTAAATTTCTCCAAAGCATACACAATTGCCAACAATTCCTTCTTAGTAGTAGTATAATTACTCTAAGCGTCATTAAACACCTTGCTAGCATAGTGTTTTACATAAAACAACTTTTCTTTTCTCTGTCCCAACACAGCCCCTACTACATAGTCACTAGCATCACACATCAACTCAAAACTAATGCTCCAATTTGGTGCAGTAGGCAACTTCTTCTTTAGACATTCAAACGCCTTTTCACACTCCTTATCAAACTTAAAAGTTGTATCCTTATTCAATAGATTACACAAGGGTTTAGCTATCTTCGAAAAATCTTTGATGAATCACCTATAAAACCCTGCATGGCCAAGAAAACTTCTAATTCCCTTCACATTGGTAGGTGAAGGTAGCTTCTCAATGCTCTCAACCTTTACCTTGTCCACTTCTATCCCACGTTTAGAAATTTTATGGCCTAACACAATGCCTTCAGTGACCATGAAATGGAACTTCTCCCAATTCAGCACAAGATTAGTCTCCACACATCTCCTCAACACTATATAAAGATTTTTCAAACATGAATCAAAAGTTGATCCAAAAATCGAGAAATCATACATGAAGACCTCTATACAATTCTCCACTAAATCTACGAAAATAGCTAGCATACCCCTTTGAAAACTAGATGGTGCATTACATAATCCAAATGGCATTTTTCTGTACGCAAAAATACCGAATGGACATGTGAAAGCTGTCTTTTCTTGATCTTGTGGATCCACTGTAATTTGATTATAGCCTGAATAGCCATCCAAAAAACAGTAGTATTCTTTCCCTGCTAATCTTTCCAACATCTGATCCATAAATGGCAAAGGAAAATGATCTTTCCTTGTAGCTTGGTTAAACTTCCTATAGTCAATGCACATTCGCCAGCCAGTAACTGTTCTTGTAGGGATCAATTCATTCTTTTCATTATGAATAACAGTCACTCCACTCTTTTTTAAGAACCATCTGAACTGGACTCACCCAAGCACTGTCTGAAATTGGATAAATCATTCCAGCTTCTGCACCTCCTTCTTCATTACTTCCTTCATGGCTAGATTCAATCTCCTATGTGGCTGTGCAACTGGTTTAAAATCAGCCTCCATGTGAATACAGTGCATACAATATGTTGGTCTAATACCCTTCAAATCTGACAATTGCCATCCAATAGCTCTCTGGTTAAGTTTTAACACCTCAATCAGCCTTCTCTCCTCTTCCGCAGTTAAGGAGCTGCTAAGAATCACAAAACTGTATTTGAGGTGAGGTGGTAACGCTTTCAGTTCTACTGTCTCCTCTGGAACATAGTTTTCAACTCCCAGATTTTCTTTGTTCTCTGCCTTCTGCATCAGTTCCTTAGCCCGATCTAGCTCGTTAGCCAAAGTTAATGCCTTTGTAGCACCCAATTCAATCAACTCCTCTGCTGGTTTAGTGATAACATCCAGTAACACATCAGGACTATTCAAGTTCTTCATCTTTTTACCACACTCCTCTTTAATCACATCAATTCTGAAACAACTCTATGTATCTTTAGGGTGCTTCATAGCCTCTAAAACATTGAAGCTCACTTCCTCATTCTCAACACATACCTTTAACTTCACCTTGTTAACATCTATAATTACTTTTGCTGTCTTCATGAACGGTCTCCCCAAAATCGAGGGAACATCCACATCCTCCTCAATATCCATCACAACAAAATCTATTGGAAAGAGGAACTTGTCCACTTTAACCAGCAAATCTTCAACAATGCCATAAGGACACTTAATGGATCGATCTGCCAATTCTAGTGTCATGCATGTAGGCCTGACCTCTACCTCTCTAATTCTTCTCAACATAGACAACGAAATCAAATTGATGCTAGCACCTAAATCTAGCAATGCCTTACCAACATATAGATTTCCCACTGTGATAGGCAATGTAAAACTTCCAGGATCACAGGATTTCTGTGGAATGGCTTTCTGAATAATTGCATTGCATTCTGCCTCCAATTCAACTGTCTCATCTTCTAGAAATTTCCTCTTTTTGGTGAGAAGTTCCTTCAGGATCCTAGCATAAGTAAACATCTGTTGCATTGCCTCGGTAAAAGGTATTGTTAATCTGCAAGTTTTTCAAAATTTCAGTGAATCGAATGAACTGCCTCTCGGCCTTTCTTCTGGAGGGTACATGAGGATAAGGAACATGTTTGAGAGGAATTCCTTCCTCAATCTTCCTCCAATTCTGCCCCTTCTCAGCCTGTTTCTTGCCACTACCATCTACAGATTTTTCATTTGCCTTTATAGATTCAGCATCTCCACATTCCTCAACTGTCACAGTTTTCGATTCAACTCTCTCCTCTAATCTGTCTTCACTGGCTTCAACTTCATTCTCCACTTCAACTGCCTTCATTTGGTTATCAGCAGCTTCTATGTTCACATCAGAACCAACCTGCTTCCCACATCGAATAGTGATAGCTTTGCACTGTTCTTTCGGATTAGTCTGAGTGTTTTCCAAGAATTGTCCTCCCTACTAATCTGCCATTTGCTTAGCCAACTGCCCTACTTGAGTCTCCAAATTCCTCATAGATGCCTCTTGATTCTTCTGATGTGTCATAGTGGCCTGCATGAATTTCTCAAGAGTTTCTTCCAACTTGCTTGTGCGGTCTTGTAGAGAAGGGTACTGCTGTTGTGGCTATTGTTGGTACATTGGTTGTCTTCCTGCATTTCCAGTATCTTGCTTCCAACCCCAATTTTGATTCATATTATTCCTGCAACCTGTAGGTGGATTATTTGGGTAATTTCCTAACTGACTAGCTTGTCTGTTTGGAACTCCCATAAATTGTACCTCTTCTCCTCCTACATTCGGCTGAGGACAGTTTCCAGCCACATGATTTCTTCCACATGCTTCACAAACTATTGGTACATTCTGACATGTCACTGGCAGTGCAGTTTGAATAGCCTGCAATTGCTGCGATAGCTTTTCCATCTGCTTTGTCAAGGCTTTTACTTGTTGAGTCAATAGCTTGTTCTGCGCCAAGATTGCATCCTGAGAATTCAACTCTAACATTCCTTTCTTCTGCACACTGCTTTGATCATGTTGTGCCTGATAATCTGTTGATGCCAATGCATCAATAATCCTGGTGGCCTGCTCCACATCCACGACAATCATTGTACCTCCTGCTGCAGCGTCTAAAATCATTTTAGTCTCTAGTCTCAGCCCATTATGAAATATATTGAGCTGAGCAATCTCCTCAAATCCATGGTTAGGACACCTCCTCAACATGGTCTTGAACCTATCCCATCATGCACAAAAAGCTTCATCTGCCCCCTGGCGGAAATTCGAGATGTCTGACTTGGCTTTGATAAGCCAAAATAGAGGGAAAAATTTCTGCAAAAACTTCTCCTCGACCTTGCTCCACCTTCTCAGACTTTGATTGGGATGAGAATTCAACTAATCCTTTGCTTTCCCTGCCAGTGAGAATGGGAACAACTTCAAATATGCAACCTCCTTGTCCCGCTCTTTGAATCCCATAGTAGTCGTCAACTCATAGAATGTGGATAGATGAGTGTAGGGATCCTCATGATCCAATCCCATGAATTGCGTATTGCTTATGAGAGATAGATATGCTGGCTGGATTACTATTGCCCAAGCTGTGTTAGGAACAACAATGCTTGAGAAATGTTTGGGTCCCTATTGCAATGCATAGTCTCCCAGAACTCTCCTTGGTGGTGGATCATTACAGCCGTTAAGTTCTTCTGCCATGATTGCACAACAACTCTGCTCCTCTACTCGATTCTTTTGCACATGCTTCCTCCTTTGCCTAAGCTGTCTCAGCGTTTTGTTGATATCCGGATCAAAAAGCAACTGTTCTTCCTTTCCCTGATTCCTCAAGCACATCAACCACTGTACTAACAAAGAATGTAGCAGTCACAAAAGATTAAAAATTCACAAAACACAATTAACGTAAAATCCAATTTCCAAATCTTAGTCGTTCCCCGACAACGACGCCAAAAACTTGTTAACGGACTTTCAGCAAGTGTACTGAGTACACAAGTAATATAGTAGTAAGAAAAGTATCGTATCCACAGGGAACGGAAGTTGTAAATTGAATTATACTAAATTGTATTATGAATAAATAAACAAATGATTGAATGAATTAAGAATTGTTTAACAAAACAATGAATATTAAAAATGTGAGTTTAATAATAATAAAAAGCCTTGGGATTGAATCATATTCTTCTTCTCATACACTCTTAACTTAATTCAATATCATCTTTTCCAATTACCAATCTGCGCAAATAAAAGCCTTTTCAACCTGATTCCTCTAGCATTGAATTTCATAAACTAAATTACCTAGCTTTTATCCCTAGTCGCTAGAATAACCTAATCAGCATTAAGATCAGTTGCTATAAGCAATCATTACACTATAATTCATCCCTGAACTTATACATGTAATGCATTTACATTTAGTTCCAATTCCAAAGAGTGCTTTCCAGTCACAATGAGAAATCTAAAATAAAGCAATTTATAGTAAAACGTAAAACAAAGGTTTTTGGATTCATTGATAAAAATAGAATTAAGAGTGCAT
>Ga0099825_1010199_pt1 | contig 10377 bp, 7 predicted proteins | sample SiratroredBW_FD_76838 | JGI IMG/M metagenome (GOLD analysis project Ga0099825, IMG submission 76838) | Root nodule microbial communities of legume samples collected from California, USA - Siratro red BW | ecosystem: Host-associated > Plants > Roots > Nodule | place: USA: California | collected... | reverse complement strand
TTTAGGAATAAAAAATATGCAATGCAAAATAAGATTAATATTTTTTATTTTCCAAAATCATTTTTAAAAATGAATGAAAATACCCAAAATCATTTTTAAAAGAAAATAAAATATGTAATGCATCTAAGACAAAAATATTTAGTGTTTTATTTTTATTTTATTTTTTTATTTTCCAAAATCATGTTTAGAAAAACGTAATATGTAATGCAAAATGAGATTAATGTTATTTATTTATGTATAATGTTTTTTTTGTTATTATTAAAATAAAAAAATATGATGCATGGAATTAGGGCTTTTAACGAAAATCAATTTTTGTTATTTTTTTTGAAACAGAAAATATTTAATATATTAAAAATATGAGATTGGTATGTATAAAAAAAATTCTCTCTCTTCTCTTAAAAGGAAAAGTGTTGAAAGTATACCAAGTAAACTCTCAGGAAAGAGAGGTGAGTCACATTTGGACTGCTTAAGTACCAAGTCTTTCCTAGCCAGAGTTGTTCATTTCCCACTCTCATAAATTTTCTTTAAAAAAAAATGAGATTGATTTTCCTTAAACAATGTATTGTAGGCAAGAAAAATGAGATTGATATTTTTTTAATTTTTAATACTTGTGTAATGAATGGCAATGGATAATTGAGCTATAAATGTCTCCCTTAATGCCCTAATTAGGCTTAGTGCCCTAATTAAAGTTTGTCCGAGTGAGGCTTAAGTTCTAGGCGTGTAGATGTGCTCACAAAGAGTGGTTTATCCTAATTTCCTAATAAAGGTCACTAGAGCTATGGCCCCCTTTATCACACATCCATATCAGTCAGTAATGACAATCTTTATGGACCTGAGAATAAAGGAAACAGACTCTAGCTGGAGTTTTCACACACCTGGGTTAGGACGTACATCTGTCCAGTTTTGCTACACAACTCCTCTATTTCTAATTCTAAGCTTCATAAACCCGGGTATAGGGCCCCACTCATGACCTGCAAAGGTGTGTGTGAAGGGAGAAAAATGAATACCCAACCCCCACCTGCAAAATAACCAGAAAATTCTCAAGAAGATAGATATAGCATGTCTTCTATCCTAGGGTTCAATATTGCAACAATACACAAGCATTATGCAACATAAAAAAATATATATACAACAAATAAAAATAAATAAATAAATAATCCTAAAAAAACAATATAAACAATAACAAATATTATTTACTAAAGAGAATAATAAACAGAAAAGGAAAAATAAACATTAGAAGACCACACAAATTAACTTTACTCATTTAATTAAATAGGCTTGACTCTCTAAAATTGTCCCCAGTGGAGTCGTCATCTATCGCAACCAAGGTCGCGACCTAGACGGCGGTCCAAAAATAATTTCTTTTTTGAAAAATAATAGAGTCGCCACCATAATTTATTAAAGGAAAAGTATGGAAAACCAAAAAAAGTCAGATAAGGCAAGTTTGCAAAACCGGATTTAGAGTCCGGGAGTCGGTTACGTGTGGAGAAGGTACTAGCACCTCACAACGCCCGCCCTAAGGCGGTACCTTTAATTAAACAAGTAAAATAAAAGAGTGTGATTTTTAGAAATATTTATTTTTCCCAAAAAACAGAAATAGAATGCAAATAACAATAAACAAAAATATATATTTCTTTTAATAGGGGGCCCGACAAGGACTTGACCTCGCTCCTACGTATCTCTATACAGGATAGAAAATCAGGGTACACATAGTTTTGTTCTTGGGTATTTGTAAGGGGCGTTTTCGTCGAGATGTGGTGCTTGTAGGGTTCGCTGAAGGATTTCGAAGCTTGCATTTTTTCCGTGAGTGATATTTGGGTTGTGTATTTAGGAAGTGGGGTTAACATGGCGTAGAAGGTGGTTTGGTTGATGATTATTGGAATGGAATGGGGTGATAGAGATTCATGGTGGGATGTACAGTGGAGATGCAGGGCAAAAACACAATGTTGAAACATTGTGGAATTATGCGTTCATGGAGATGCATGTTAATGAAATAGGAATAATTGTGGGTGTTTTTCTGATTTTATGCCATGAATGAATGTACAAGCAAAAAGGAAAATAAACATACCTGGTGCCTAGTCTTTTCTTTCTCAGTGTGCTTTCTTATTTTCTTTCTTCTCAATATTCTCTCTCGTTCTCTTTTTTTTCACCAAAATGATCCGTGTCCTTTTCTTTTTCTTCCTTTGACTAATATATCTCTTTTTCTTTTTTTTTCCCATTATTTTAATTGATATATTTTTTTTAAAATGCCAGTGGATCAGTTCAAAGAAGTTACCACTCTTTGACTCATTCATATTTACTATTTTTAATTTTTTTAAACTAATATTAAAGATGAATCTACCCAAGAATGAGACTTAAATCATTTTTCAACGGTAATAATCCATTATTTATTATTAATTTTATTTTTATTTAAATGGAGAACGTAGGTTGTTATCTGAGCGATTTCAAAATTATTATTTGCAAATATTTTTTTTTAAAACAAATACGTGGAGTTAGGGAGTGAGAACATGGGAGTCTACTGCCATTGACTCATTCTTTTTATTATTTTTTTATTATTTATTTATTATCTTGAACGTGCAAATCAAGTAAGCAGTTTGAATGCAGTCTTCCCTTCTTCTTTTTTTTTATTATTTATTCTCCTTTTTTAATATATATTTATTTTTTATTTTGTTTTTATTATTTAATCATTAATTATTTAATATTTATTATTTATTATTTGTTATTTTCATTTTTTAATTATTATTATTTTTTAATTATTATCTTTTAATTACCACATTTTCTAGTTTTCTCTTAATGGAAAAATTCAATACATCTTTTAATTATTATCTTTTTTCTTTCAACAAATTTTTAATAGACTGATCTTACTATTTCTTTTTATGAATTTTATTTTAAAACTTTATTCATATAATATAATGGAACCAAAGCCTCTCTTTTTTTTATTTAAATGAAAAAGTATAATAAAGCTAAATAACACGTACTTTTATTTTAATTTTTATATTGTTTTATAATCTGAAATAATTTACTTGTCAGGACGAAATTAGGTGTTGACATGATGAAATTCTGAAAATGTTTTGTATTTACAATATCTCTATTTTTCTAAATCAAAATTCAAGAATTTTCCAGAATTCTCTAATAAAATCTATAATTCGTATAACAAAACATCACAAAAATATTTAGAATTTTTTGACAAGTTTGATTAGGTAAAACAGGAAAAAAAGACGTCAAAAATGATAATAAAATAAAAAAAACAAATAGTAAATAATGAAATTTATGAAGAATTTTGGATTTCAAATGTCTATATTTTTTAGAAAAATGTTCCATGATTTTCCAAAAATCTTTGTTAAAATCTCTAATCCATAAAATAAAAAAAATAAAAATTTCCAGAATTTTTTTACAAGTACACATAGACGAAATTGAAAAGAAAATGTTAAAAAAAAAACAAACAGTAAACCGCGGAATTTTATAAACAAAATATTTCACATATCTATATTTTTGCAAAAAAAAACTTTTGGAATTTTCAGAATTCGTTGATAAAATCTCTATTCCTTCGAATAAAACACTACAAAAAATTCCATAAATTTTTTATAAGTTTGGATAGGTGAAATAGAAAAACAAATGCCAAAACTGCTAAAAAAATAAAAAAGAAATAGTAAACGATGGAATTTTGTTGAAATTCTGGATTTCAAATATCTCAATTTTTTTTGAAATAAAAATCATAGTTTTCCAGAACTTTTTTTATAAAATCTCAAATCCATACAATAAAACAACACAAAAATTTTAAGAATTTTTTTGAAAACCATAGACAGGTAAAATAGAAAAAAAAAGATATCAAAAATACTAAAAAAGTAAAAAGCAAATAGTAAACGATGGAATTTTGAAAATGTTTTGTATTTAAAATATCTCTATTTTTCTTAATCAAATTTCAAGAATTTTCTGATAAAATCTATAATCTGTATAATAAAGCACCATAAAAATGTTTAGAATTCTTTGACAAGTTTGATTAGGTGAAATAGGAATAAAAGACGTCAAAATGCTAAAAAAAACAAATAGTAAATAATGGAATTTATGAAGAATTTTGGATTTCAAATGTCTATATTTTTTAGAAAAATGTTCCATGATTTTTCAAAAATCTTTGATAAAATTTCTAATCAATAAAATAAAAGAACATAAAAATTTCCAGAATTTTTTCGCAAGTACAGATACACGAAATTAAAAAGAAAATGTCAAAAAAAAATAGTAAACCGCTGAATTTTAAAAAAAAAGTTAATTCACATATCAATATTTTTGTGGAAGAACTTTTAGAATTTTCAAGAATTTGTTGATAAAATCTCTAATCCTTCGAATAAAACACAACAAAAAGTTCCATAATTGTTTGACAAGTTTGGATAGGTGAAATAAAAAAAAATGCCAAAAATGCTAAAAAAATAAAAAAGAAATAGTAAACGATGGAATTTTGTTGAAATTCTGGATTTCAAATATCTCAATTATTTTTGAAAAAAAAACAATAGTGTTGCAGAATTTTTTGACAAATTCTCGGATCGATACAATAAAAGAACACAAAAATTTTAAGAATTTTTTGAAAACCTTAGATAGGTAAACTAGAGAAAAAGATGCCAAAAAAACTAAAAAATTAAAAAGCAAGTAGTAAACGATGGAATTCTAAAAATGTTTTGTATTTACAATATCTCTATTTTTCTAAATCAAAATTGAAGAATTTTCCAAAATTCTCTGATAAAATCTATAATCCGTATAAAAAAGCACCACAAAAATGTTTAGAACTCTTTGACAAGTTTGATTCGGTGAAATAGGAAAAAAAGACGTCAAAAATGCTAATAAAATAAAAAAACAAATAGTAAATAATGGAAATTGTGAGTGATTTTGGATTTCAAATGTCTATATGTTTTAGAAAAATGTTCCATGATTTTCCAAAAATCTGTGATAAAATCTCTAATCCATAAAATAAAAGAACATAAAAATTTCCAGAATTTTTTCACAAGTACAGATAGACGAAATGAAAAAGAAAATGTCAAAAATAAAAAAAAATAAATAGTAATTCGCAAAATTTTGAAAAAAAAATATTTGACATATTTATATTTTTGTAAAAGAACTTTTAGAAATTTTTAGAATTCGTTGATAAAATCTCTTATCATTCGAATAAACACTACAAAAAATTCCATAAATTTTTAACAAGTTTGGATAGGGGAAATAGAAAAAAAATGCCAAAACTGCTAAAAAAATAAAAAAGAAATAGTAAACGATGGAATTTTGTTGAAATTCTGGATTTCAAATATCTCAATTATTTTTGAAAAAAAAAATAGTTTTGCAGAATTTTTTGACAAATTCTTGGATCCATACAATAAAACAACACAAAAATGTTAAGAATTTTTTTGAAAACCTTAGACAGGTAAACTAGAGAAAAAGATGCCAAAAAAACTAAAAAATTAAAAAGCAAGTAGTAAACGAAGAAATTCTGAAAATGTTTTGTATTTACAATATCTCTATTTTTCTAAATCAAAATTGAAGAATTTTCCAAAATTCTCTGATAAAATCTATAATCCGTATAAAAAAACACCACAAAAATGTTTAGAACTCTTTGACAAGTTTGATTCGGTGAAATATGAAAAAAAGACGTCAAAAATGCTAATAAAATAAAAAAATAAATAGTAAATAATGGAATTTGTGAGTAATTTTGGATTTCAAATGTCTATATTTTTTAGAAAAATGTTCCATGATTTTCCAAAAATCTGTGGTAAAATCTCTAATCCATAAAATAAAAGAACATAAAAATTTCCAGAATTTTTTCACAAGTACAGAGAGACGAAATGAAAAAGAAAATGCCAAAAATAAAAAAAACAAATAGTAAATCGCGAAATTTTGAAAAAAAAATATTTGACATATCTATATTTTTGTAAAAGAACTTTTAGAAATTTCTAGAATTCGTTGATAAAATCTCTTATCATTCGGATAAAACACTACAAAAAATTCCATAAATTTTTAACAAGTTTGGATAGGGGAAATAGAAAAAAAATGCCAAAACTGCTAAAAAGATAAAAAAGAAATAGTATAACGATGGAATTTTCTTGAAATTATGGATTTCAAATATCTCAATTTTTTTAGAAAAAAAACCATAGTTTTACAAAATTTTTTGATATAATCTCGGATCCATATAATAAAACAACACAAAAATTTTAAGAATTTTTTGAAAACCATAGACAGGTAAAATAGAAAAAAAAAGATGTCAAAAATACTAAAAAATTAAAAAGCAAATAGTAAACGATGGAATTCTGAAAAAGTTTTGTATTTAAAATATCTCTATTTTTCTTAATGAAATTTCAAGAATTTTCCAGAATTCTCCGATAAAATTTATAATCTATATAATAAAGCACCACAAAAATATTTAGAATTTTTCGACAAGTTTGATTCGGTGAAATAGGAAAAAAAGACGTCAAAAATACTAATCAAATAAAAAAATAGTAAATAACGGAATTTGTGAGTAATTTTGGATTTCAAATGTCTATATTTTTTAGAAAAATGTTCCATGATTTTCAAAAAATCCTTGATAAAAGTTGAAATCCATAAAATAAAAGAACATAAAAATTTCCATTTTTGTAGTGTTTTTCATCTATACATAGATATCTAACAGATACATATCTATAAATAGATATCTAACATATAGATATCTAACAGATACATATCTATACATACATATCTATCTGTGAGATATCTATGTGTTAGATATCTATGTGTTAGATATCTATGTGTTAGATATCTATCTGTTAGATATCTATGTGTTAGATATCTATGTGTTAGATATCTATGTGTTAGAAATTTATGTGTTAGATATGTATATATAGATATCTATCTGTTAGATATCTATCTATTAGATATCTATGTGTATAGATATCTATCTGTTAAATATCTATATGTATAGATATCTATCTGTTAGATATCTATACATAGATAGCTAACAGATAGATATCCATACACATAGATATCTAACAGATACATATTTATACATTGATATCTAACAGATACATATTTATACATAGATATCTAACAGATAGATATCTATTAATAGATATCTAACAGATAGATATCTATTAATAGATATCTAACACATAGATATCTATTAATAGATATCTAACACATAGATATCTATTAATAGATATCTAACACATAGATATCTATAGACATACATATCTAACATATAGATATCTAACACATAGATATCTAACGAATAAATATCTAACACATAGATATCTAACAGACAGATATCTAACACACAGATATCTAACACACAGATATCTAACAGATAGATATCTAAAAAAAAACCACAATCTTGCAGAATTTTGTGATAAAATCTCAGATCCGCACAATAACACAACACAAAAATCTTAAGAATTTTTTGACAAGTTTGGACAGGTAAAATAGGAAAAAAAGATGTCAAAAATGCTAAAAAAAATAGTAAACAATGGAATTTATGACGAATATTGGATTTCAAATGTCTATATTTTTTCACAAAAATGTTCCATGGTTTTCTGAAATTGCTTGATAAAATCTCTAATCCATAGAATAAAAGAACATTAAATTTTCCAAAATTTTTTGACAAGTACAGATAGATGAAATAGAAAAAATATGTCAAAAATAATAAAAGGATAGAAAAACAAATAGTAAACCGCGGAATTGTGGAAAAAAAATTATTTCACATATCTATATTTTTTAAAAGAACTTCTAGAATTTTCCAGAATTCGTTGACAAAATATCTAATCCTTCCAATAAAACACTACAAAAAATTCCCTAATTTTTTGACAAATTTGGATAGGTAAAGTAGAAAAAAAAAAGAGGTCAAAAATGCCAAAAAAATAAAAAAAGAAATTGTAAACAATAGAATTTTGGTGAAATTTTGGACTTCAAATATCTCAAATTTTTCGAAAAAAAAACATAGTTTTGCAGAATTCTTTGATAAAATCTCGGATCCACACAATAAAAGAACACAAAAAATTTAATAATATTTTGATAGGTGCATTAGAAAAAACAAAGATGTCAAAAACGCTAAAAAAATAAAAAAAAAATAGCAAATGACAGAATTTTGGTGAACTTTTTTATTTCAAATGTGTCAAATTTTTAGAAAAGGAAAACAACAATCTTGTAGAATTCTTTGATAAAATCTCAGATCCACACAATAACACAACACAAAAATCTTAAGAATTTTTTGACAACTATAGACCGGTAAAATCTATAATCGGTATAATAAAGCATCTGAAAAATGTTTAGAATTTTTTGACAAGTTTGGACAGGTAAAATAGAAAAAAAAAGATATTAAAAATGCTTAAAAAATATAAAGAAACAAATAGTAAACGATGGAAATTATGAAGAATTTTGGATTTCAACTGTTTATATTGTTTTAGAAAAATGTTCCATGATTTTACTAAATTCTTCGATAAAATCTCTAATCCATAAAATAAAAGAACATGAAATTTTCCAAAATTTTTTGACAAGTACAGATAGATGAAATAGAAAAAAAATGTCAAAAATAATAAAAAGATAAGAAAAAATAGTAAACCGTGGAATTTTGGAAAAAAAATTATTTCACATATCTACATTTTTTAAAAAAACTTCTAGAATTTTCCAAAATTCGCTGATAAAATCTCTAATCCTTCCAATAAAACATTACAAAAAATTTCCAAATTTTTTGACAAATTTGGATAGGTAAAGTAGAAAAAAAAAAGATGTCAAAAATGCCAAAAAATAAAAAAAGAAATAGTAAACGATAGAATTTTAGTGAAATTTTAGATTTCAAATCTCAGATCCGCACAATAACACAACATAAAAATCTTAAGAATTTTTTGACAACTATACACCGGTAAAATAGAAAAAAACATGTCAAAAATACTAAAAAATAAAAAAAAATAGTAAACGATAGAATTCTGAAAATGTTTTGTATTTCAAATATCTCTATTTTTCTCAATAAAAAAGCAAGAATTTTCCAGAATTCTCTTTTAGAATCTATAATACGTATAATAAAGCATCACAAAAATGTTTAGAATTTTTTGATAAGTTTGGACAGGTAAAATAGGAAAAAAAAGATGTGAAAAATGCTAAAAAAATAGTAAAGGATGGAATTTATGAAGAATTTTGGATTTCAAATGTCTATATTTTTCAGAAAAATGTTCCATGATTTTCTTAAATTGTTTGATAAAATCTCTAATCCATAAAATAAAAGAACATGAAATTTTCCAAAATTTTTTGACAAGTACAGATAGATGAAATAGAAAAAATATGTCAAAAATAATAAAAAGATAAAAAAAACAAATAGTAAACCGCGGAATTTTGGAAAAAAAATTATTTCACATATCTATATTTTTTAAAAAACTTCTAGAAATTTCCAGAATTCGTGGATAAAGTCTCTAATCATTCTAATAAAATACTACAAAAAATTCCCTAATTTTTTGACAAATTTAAATAGGTAAAGTAGAAAAAAAAAAGATGTCAAAAATGTCAAAAAATAAAAAAACAAATAGTAAACAATAGAATTTTGGTACAAATTTGGATTTCAAATATCTCAAATTTTTTGAAAAAAAACAACATAGTTTTGCAGAATTCTCTGATAAAATCTCGGATCCATACAATAAAACAACACAAAAATTTTACAATGTTCTTTCAAAACCATAGACAGGTAAAATAGAAAAAAAAAGATATAAAAAATACTAAAAAATTAAAAAAGAAAACAACAAACGATGGCATTCTAAAAATGTTTTGTATTTAAAGTATCTATATTGTTTTTAATAAAAATTCAAGCATTTTTCAGAATTCTATGCTAAAATCTATAATCCGTACAATAAAGCACCACAAAAATGTTTAGAATTTTTTGACAAGTTTGGATAGGTGAAATAGGGAAAAAAGATTACCAAAATGTGAAAAAAAAAATAGTAAACGATGGAATTTATGAATAATTTTGGATTTCAAATATCTATATTTTTCAGAAAAATATTTCGTGTTTTTCCAAAAATCTTTGATAAAATCTCTAATCTACAGAATAAAAAAACATAAAAATTTCTAGAATTTTTTGACAAGTACAGATAGGAGAAACTGAAAATAAAATGTCAAAAATAATAATAAAATAAAAAATAAATAGTAAATCGTAGAATTTTGAAAACAAATATATTTCACATATCAACATTTCTTTTAAACGAACTTCTAGAATTTTCCAGAAATCGTTGGTAAAATCTCTAACCCTTCCAATAAAAACTACAACAAATTCCATAATTTTTGGACAAGTTTGGATAGGTGAAATAGAAAACAAAATGCCAAAAATGCTAAAAAAATAAAAAAGAAATAGTAAACGATGGAATTTTGTTAAAAATTTTGATTTAAAAT
>Ga0099825_1010198_pt1 | contig 10377 bp, 9 predicted proteins | sample SiratroredBW_FD_76838 | JGI IMG/M metagenome (GOLD analysis project Ga0099825, IMG submission 76838) | Root nodule microbial communities of legume samples collected from California, USA - Siratro red BW | ecosystem: Host-associated > Plants > Roots > Nodule | place: USA: California | collected... | reverse complement strand
TAACCTTGAAATTTCACCCATAAGGAAAGACCCAATTCAGGGGTCTAATTTAACTATTAAAAACTACCATCCATGTAAACTGTCATTTTTTATAACCATATTTGACTATTAACTTGTTAAGATGTGGTACTGGATCATTAATAATAACTAACTACGTTTAAATTCAACACCAGAATACCTTATAAATACGAGGTACTGAAAAAGAATTTACTATTTAGGCTAGCCAAGAGCAATAAAAAATCTTAGTAGCTAGAACAAATTTTAAGAGTCTCGATAAGCCTTTTTGCCTATTCGGCTCAAAGCTAGGGGGCTTGTCATCTGTATGGGCCAAGGGATGTATTTTAGGCCCAAATGAAATTATAGGGGTGCAAAAAGTAATTCGTTTATAACCTAGAAATTGCTACCATCAGGAAAGGCCCAATTTAGAGGCCTAATTTAACTGTTAAAAACCACTTCTTACATAAAACTGTTATCCTCTATAACCATATTTGACTGTAGTTAATATTTTAAGATTTTGTACTAAATCATTAATAATAACTAATTAAGTTTAAATACAACACTAGAATACCTCATAGAACAAGTATAAGTATGAGATACTGGGGTATAGAAAGAACATCTTTTATTTAGGCTAGCCAAAAGCGATCAAAAACCTCAGCGGCTAGATTCTCCAAAAGTAAAAGTTGTTATTTTGAAATTTAGATAATAAGTTTTTAATCAAGACCGAAGATAGATTTATTTTTTAATTTTTTAACATTTAAGTTTTTTTTATCAAAAATAATAAATAAATAAAATTTAAAGAATATATGTGAGTGTTATGACCTTTTTACCTATCTACTTTGTGTACATATAAATTTCATAGTTTAAGCCTTCAACACATTCTATCTTGACATATAACACATGTTCTTCTTCTCATAATCGTCTTTTTATTTTTAGTACAACAATTTTCAAATTTATTGATGCATAGTTACAGACGGATATGTATTTGTCAGTAAAATATCATTATTGATGAATTTTTTGACAAATAAGTAAACGATCAATTTACTTACGAATTTTATTGACATTGTCAGTAATTATAAATGGATTTTATCGATGGATAATGGACGATCAATTTATCGAAGGATTTAAATTATTCATTGGTAATTATTGAGAGATTTGATCCATTGATAAAATTCATCGGTAAATCAACAATCCAATTATCTGTTGATAAAATATGTCAATAATTATTGACTGAAGTGCCTCATCACTTTTACATGAAGTGCAAATGTGACTCGGCCTGAGCCTTGTTGACTTGGCTTAACTTGGGTTCAAGATGGTCTGGTGCTCGGGGTGACTTTGTCTCAACTTCAACTGGGCTTTGGCCAACTTAGGTCAACATTGGTCCAAGTTGAATCGACTTAACTTGGGCTTGAACTGACACAACTCGACCTGAATTAACTCAACCTTCTTTTGGACTCACTTGACTCAACTTATACATGGGCCAAATCAACTTGACGTAAGTTTGACTCGACCTAACATTTCATAACTTGATTTTGGATTTAAAAAATGCAAAAACATTATCCAATCACAATCCAATTAAATTCCAATTAAATTGATTGAGTTTAAAATCCAAAATATGGATTGTTTTTAAAATCCAAAAATATGGATTTGGATTTGAGACGAATCCATTTAAATGGATTTAAAATAATATGGATTTTGATAGTCATGAATTCGATTCTCACAAGTTAGATTTTTTTTTCAACCCTTGCATGTGTGCCTCCGTCTATTCACAATTGACGTTCCACTCTCTCCAAATTTTTCAAACAGTAAAGTTACGTCATATTTTTTCACGTGACAATTTTTTGGGCATTAAATTTTATGATGGTTGATGAGTGGTTTATTGTTGTTTTTCAATACCAGAGAGAAGAATGGTGAAGAGGAGTTGCTCAACATCCATAACAAGTTTGTCGACCTATTAATTAACACTAACTACAACTACACCAACAAAATATTAAATGTTTATTTATTACTATTCTTTACTTATATAAACAATTATAAACAAGCAATAGTCATTCTTACTAACTCATATTTAGGAATTTGAGTAAAACATTTGACTTTTAATTGTCTAAATCAATTTAAATAATCATATATGCTCTCATTATTATATCTTTTATCATCCATTAAGTTGATTACACTTACTCTCTTTTACTATTAATAATTATTTATGAAAACTCTTTCTAATTAGGTCCAATTGAGGATCAAATTGGGAAGTAATGTTATAAACCAAGTTAAGGCATTATTAGTCAAAGAGCTTGTGAAATATTTCATTTTCAAATATTCATTACAAAATATCATCATATTCAAAATTGATATCTAAAGTGAATTTAGGTACTTTAAACCGTCAAGTCAATTTAATTCCCAATATTACTTATGATAATGAAGAAACAAAAAAAGTTGATCAAACTACCCCAATTCAATCTCTTGTTGATTTTAGAATTGTTCTAAGGCATTATTTACTCTATGTCAATTAAATTGTTCATACTTTAGGTAATTATTACCTCTATTGTTAATTAAATTGTTTCTCATTATTGTAATATAACATCAACATTTTGACATCTTGGTATAAGATATAAATTATCCTCTAGATGAATTTTATTGTTTTCCATTCCACAATTTCCCATGTTGTATGGGTTATTCTCAATGTAATATTAAAGCTTCATCTAGTTAGCCAACATTTAGAAAACATTTACTATGGTTTGTATTAGGGGATCTAGGACCATTGTCATTCACTAAGATAACATATCAACCATTTCAAAATATTTATGGTCTATTTGTTACTTTAATATTTCTAAATTTTCACTTGAGATGCCACTATTTAGGTTATCATTCTCGAGGTTTCTAAAACACTGGTCTATGATTATTTTCTAGCCTTACCACTTGAGTATTTTTGGAAAGGTGGCATGCCCCAACTTCCCTAAGTAATTGTCTATAATGATGAGGAAATAAGATCATTTACAATGAGTCTGCGCTCTTGTGGAACCCCATAAGGTTGCATGAGCATACTCAAAAGATCTATTGGACATATGTTTACCAGTCTCAAACTTCAATATATGAGACTTTCGTAGTATGTTGTGGTTATAGAACTCTAACCCCTCCATCTTATGACCTCCTAGCAAATTTCTACTTTTGCAGCTCTACCAAACCCCTCTCGCTGATGTATCCCATCCTTAGATGCCACAACTTATTTTATCTTGCATCATCTGACTGACTACAGACACATGCACGATCACTATTGAACCGCCTAGGATGTACATGTCATTCTTCTTCTCCTTTAGTAACTGTAGACACTCTCCTTAGAATCTTTATTATCCTTTATTTATTATTGGTTTTTAAACCAAATTTGTTCAAACATGTTGATGGACGAAAGATTACTCTCTATCTCTAAAACATATCTCACTTCTTGCAACAACATTTCTCGACCATCAAACATTTTTAATTTGATAGACCTCATACCTTGCATTTTTCCTAAGAAGAACCACTCCACTTTGTTTCAGTTACAAGGTCTTAAAGAATTCCTTTATTGGACACATGTAATATGTGCATCCTAAGTCCATGACCCACTCCTTTGTGTATCAGAAACAGACACCACTAGCACCCAATAAACTCGTAGCTATCAAACACTACGAAACATCAATAAACTCCTTCTTGAAATGTGGTTTCTTACCTTTTCTGTTTCTCTTCTTGTTTGACAAACTTGACTTGAATTGATCCTTCTTGTGGAGTTATAGTACTCAACATCAAGCCCTTGACTTTCTTCCCCTTTGACTTGGACACGTTTAGACTCAACCCATTTTCCTTTCCCTTGGACTCTTGAAAGTTATGATACGTCTTCGTCCTTATTGAGGCACACCTCCTCTAGAGTAATGGTCGTCCTATTTGTAAATAGTAAAATGTCTTTAAAGCGTTCACACATCTTGGGTAAGGCATTAAGGAGAAGTAAAGCATTATCCTCATCCTTCATCTTCACATTAATGTTCTCCAGGTCGTCTAAGATGTTGTCAAAATCTGCTAGTTGTCCAACCATCATTTTTTATTGTCATCCTAAATGGATACAATTGTTGTTTAGGATAAAGTTTGTTTGAGAATGACTTGGTCATATACAATGACTTAAGCTTCACCTACATCGACACAACAATCTTCTCCTTTGCAACTTCTATCAGTACCTTATCAACAACATACAAAATTATGATGCTTATTATTTTGGTGACCATGTCAACCTTTTCCATCTGAGACATAGACACTAGTAGAAAAATACTATTCAACGTCAGCGTGTAATAATGGTTAAAATCAAAACCGATGTAGCCAAAAACGTGATGACATTTTTGTAAATAATTGAATATATATCACGTTGGTTTCCACAAAACCGACGTCGAGCTATATATCCCATGTTAGTTAACACTTACAACCATCATAGAAAAGACAATAAAAATAAAAATTCAAAATTTTAAAATTTTCATTTGACGGAATAAATATCATGTCGGTTAGATCATTCCAACTAACATGATATATAGCAAAATCACGTCGGTTTAAGGAATAAAATCGACGTGATATATAGGCAGATGAATTGGGGTAAAATTACATAAATTAGGGTTATATATCATCTCAGTTTTATGCTAAAAACCGACGTGATATAGCATGTTTTAACACTCGCATTTTCACTTTCACTTTTTTCCTCCCTCTGTTGCGCGCACCTTCTTCTTACGTTGTTCCGGTCTGAGTTTGGGTGATTTCGAGCTCGTTTGTTTGCCATTCATCTCCATTTCACACTTCCTCATTCATTTTGGATGGCAGTTGCGTTTGAACGCTTCCATTTTCATTTCAAGCTCCATTTGAGGTACCATTTCGTTTCAAGCTTTTAGTAGTTCCTTTTACGTGTTTCTAATTCATTTCTCCTCCATGTTTGTCTGCTTTCACTGGTTGTGGTATTTTATTGACTTTTTGTTTGCGTTTTCTGGTTTAGGTAGTGTTCGTTTGGCCGCATTTGTGTCTGTTAGTCTTCTCTGTGTTTGGCGTCATCACTGTTCTTCAAGAGGTATGTTTTTATCATATTTGAAATGGAAGAACAATGTGATTGAAATGACTATCTATATGATTGGAATGTTTGTCTGGATTTGAATAATTTTTTTGTGTATGTATGATATATACGTTGCGCGTATGGTACTGAGTCCAGGGATGTTCGATCCCTGACAATTTGGATTTTATTTGATCATTCTTGTATGATTGAAATGCTTGTCTGTATTGAAACACTATTTGTTTATAGTTTGATATATAAGAAATGTGTTTGGGTACTGAGTCCAGGGATGTTCGATCTCTGACAATTTCTATTTAATTTGATCATTGCATAATGTGTATAAAAATCTTTCACTAAACATAGTCATGGATCGAAATTGGATAAATGCAAGTTGAATCAGTGATGTGTATGAGAAAGGTGTTGAATTTTTTTTAAAATTTGCTAAACGAAATGGAGCAGCAATAAATGGAAGATATTACTGTTCGTGTGTCAATTGTGTGAATGAAAAAAAAAAAAAACTAGATATTCAGTTGATACGAGAGCATGTTATTTGTGATAGTTTCTTGAAGAACAATACAACGTGTACTTGGCATGGTGAAGTTCTAGACTTACCATTTGTATCTGAGACAGGGGTTTTACAATTGTCTTGGGTTTTACATTGGTTGATCTCGCAAAGGTAGGTTCTAAAGAAGATCCTTTCATCATGACTTACCAAGCAAAACATGTTTTTTTTATGTCAAAGATCCTTCTAATGAAAGGTGGTCAGTTGTTATACAAGGGAGAACTGAATATGATGCTGATAACCATGACGACTCAATAGTCCAACATGCTGACAACTCATTTTCAAGACACTTACCTCCTATCAATGAGGAAAATGATGTTGATGAAGTACATGCTACATAGAGTGATCACAATGAAGGAATATGAGAAAAATATTGTAACATTGCCAGAATAAAATAAAGTAATGTTTAATAATTTGTTGTTTTTATTTTGAATTTGAACATTGATTGTACTCAATTTGAGCATTTAATGTTAAGTTTAATTAATTTTGTAAGTTTTAATCTTATATTTGTGTTATTTTTAGGTCATGGCTGATTCACAGAGGAAGAGTAGAGAACCTACACGGTTGAGAGGTATTACTGCTAGTCGACTTGGTGGTTCCAAGGTCCTAGTAGACATAAACCCTCAGACTGGTAGGGCATCAAGCCCTAATCATCCCCAGTTTTTTAGCTATTTGGGTGTTTTAGCAGGTACGAAGATCTCTATTTTGCTTCCGACTTGGGATCATTTGACTCAAGCTGAGAAAAATATGATTTGGTAGGATCTTACTTTAAGTCATTCATTTTAAGCTTATTGTAAGTCATTAATGATGATAATTATTTGTTATATGTTTAATGACTTTTTTATTTTATTTTGTAGATAAATTTTGAGTTTGAAACATCTCCATTAATTAGGAACAAAATTATGTCATCCATTGCTATTAAATAAAGAACTTTCAAGACAAACTTGACCAATTGGTACATCTTTGGTCAATACAAGGGAAAGTCCCCTTGTGAGAAGTATTCCATTGATAAAGAGACTTGGACACAATTTGTCCAATCTAGAGAGGATCCCTATTGGTATGTTTGTTTTATCCATCATAATTTCATTAAATAATATGACTTGACAAAAAAGTTTTTTTATTTATTGTGTAGGAGAAGAGGAAGAAAGCCCAAGACATTCAACACAGGAATGTCACCCCCCATCGATTGTCTTGGAGGAGGGGTATGATTTATTAGAAAGGAATATAATAGAAGAGAAATTAAAAAGGTTAAAACAAAAATCATCTTTAGATGATGTCATTTCTCCTCCATCCCCTCCTAGTCGACATGAGAAATGGAAGTTGGCTACGACTAAACCTAGAGGGCAAATGACATCACCATAGACACTTGAGGTTGCCTAACGCATTGTAAGTTAATAACAATTTATTCATCATATCTAATGTCTTATTATTATATAATATTGACATATTGTATTATTTTTTTATAGGATTCTCTGGTGTAGCAGAGCTCCTAGGGCAGTTTCGTCATTCAAGGAAGACAAGATATATTGATTGATGCTCTGGGCACCGAGGAACACCCCGGTCGTGTTAGGACTGCTAGATATGGTGTGGGGGTGCAACAATATTTTGGTTCTGCTCCACGTTCTAGCTCATCTGAAAATTCATATATAATTGATCAGATATCTCGACTTAAAGATGAATTGACGTCTCAAAATAAAGAAAAATTGACATCTCAAATACAACAGAAAGTATGAGATCAGTTAAAAGATGAGTTGAGACATGAATTAAGAATAGAATTTGAGGAGAAGTTGGAATCTATGGGCATATCACAACAGCACACTCCACTGCAGGAAGGTGTAGTACTACCTACACGTGGGAGAGCTAGTACAAAGGGGAGTTGTGCTGCTGAAGACGAGGAGGAAGACACCAACACTAATACCTCATATCGGTGTAAATTATTTGTTGGAGATCCTCCTCGATTGGTGGTGATTGGGAGAGTGTTTGTCAGATCTTCGACGCTCCATACAGTTTCACTTGGAGATTATTTTTGTTGGGTAGTTGTTGAAGAAGTTAAACAGGCAGATTCCAAGGTGCCTATGCCCACATCAGAGGTTAGACTTATGGGAGAGACACTTGGTATATTTATTGCGTGGCCTACACATCTCCTATAGCAGAGAGAATCCTGATATTTATGGATTCCTTGAGCCACAAAATATACAGAGGTCTGGAAATAAAAAAGATTGACACTCAGACATATATTCAAAGATGGATTTCTGAATCTAGAAAGAGAATTTACTTTGCCCCTATTATACATTCGTAAGTTTCAAATATTTATATTTTGATCTTAAGTAATTTTGAGAATATGAGATTATGTAATGTTATTATTTTAGGTCCCATTGGCAACTGATGATTATGTGTCTTGTAGACAACACAGTTGTTTGGTTTTGTTCGTTGCATCAGAAGGCAACTTCAAATATGAAACAAATAATACAAAGGTATCATTTAATTAACTTTAAATAATATATATCACTCTTTTTTTTTATCATATGCAATTTACTAAACATCTTGGATTTTAGTGCAATGAATGTGTGTAATGTTCTTGGAGGAAGATCTACATCCACATCTCAAAACCTCCATCGGATATATCTTAAGGTATTTAATTCTAAAGTATGTTTATTAAGATTAGCATTCAATTATTTAATGATTTAACTTTAATGAAAGTGCAATAAGCAACAAGGAGGCTGAGAATGTGGATATTACATCATGCACTGGATGAGAACCATAGCACGAGCTGGTATCACCGATTCTTAGGAGGAGATAAAAACATGTCTTAAATTTGTAGATATGTCAAATGTTTTTCAAGTTTCATTGATTCATAACACATGTTGTACATTTATTTCAAGTTTTTCAATATCCAAAGTCATTGGATAAGTAAACAATAAAAGATCTTCAAAAGGAATGGGCAATATATTTTCTCCAACTTAGAAGTAGTTTGTAGATTAGTTTAGATTAGAAGTGTATATAACATTATATTTATGTAGATTAGCGTAAATGTTTAATTATATGTATTGTATTGCAATTGTAATATGATAATTGAATTCTGAAATATATTCTGAAACTGTAATGCAAGGGGCTAATAGATAATTCATTCTGTATATTTAAAAAAGAAAACACATACACCATGTCGATTATGACAAAAACTGACATGGTAAAGGACGCACCACGTCGATTTTGACCATAACCAATGTGGTGTTCCATGTAAAATAATTACCAGAGGCATCACCACGTCGGTTATTTGACACAACCGACATGGTTTACCATTACACGATGTCGGTTTTGGCCATAACCGACGTGGTCTTCCATTTCAATTTTAAAATGTCAAACAAACACCACGTCGGTTTTGACCAAATAATCGACGTGGTGTTGCCTCTTCAGCAGTCCTATAAACTACTTTTGAAATGAGTCTTTGATGTCGGTGTCTGGTTTAAACCGACGTGGTGGTTGACTATATGACGTCTATTGAGTAACCGACGTGATGTTTAAAGACTTTCAATGTTGCCTTGGTCAACGTTAATTCGGGAGCCGAAGTTAAGGAATTCCCTTAATTGACTTTGAAGACCATTTTTCTATTAATGAAACTTTGACATGTTCGTATCACCGTCTAAAACTACATTACAATCTTGATGGATTAAGATAATTTTCATCTCGAGCCTTCACAATTTGAAGTCGTTCTTCTGAAAAACTTTTTTATGTCAAACTTTGTAACAATTTCTTTATCTTCTTAACTTTATTTTCTTGTTCCCATAAACGATACCGATTGTTGAGTTCGACAATATAATCAAACAACAAATACAGAAACAAGATCGAAGAAAACACCTTTAATAATACAAAATAGTCTATACATAGAATCTACTCACAATCTAGTGTTTGATCTAAGCCCATAAAAACTCTCTATATATAAACCCTATACTGAAAAGTAACAAAAGACTGTTTTAAAATAAAAACTGTTAACCAGTTTTAAAATAAAAAACTCTATAAACTCATCTTTAACCCTACTAAATGATTCGTTTCACTTTAGATAATTTAACAGTGTGATAATAAATAATCTATCGTATATAATTTAGATCCTTTTCACTTTAGATAATTTAACAGTGTGATAATAAATTATCTATTATATATAATTAGAGCCTATTATTATTATACAGAAGAGATGGGTGGGGAAAATACAGGAAAATAAGGATTCACGAGCATACCTACTGAAAGTGATGTTTAAAATAGTTGAGAAAGAAGGAAATTCATTGATGTGAAGGTAGTGAAGAACAAAAGGAACGACAATTACTTGAATGAGTGCCACCGAAGGCCTTTTTGGAGAAGATGTTTGGGTGGCCTCAGTTAAAGGACGTGATTGTTGAAAAATATGGTAGGAACACGTGTTTCACTTTTTGAATGATTTAGAAGTACAATAAATTTCAATTTTTCGTAGAAGCTTCAAGAATATTCGTGGGATGGACAGAGTTTTTGGTTAAACTAATCCTTGTATGTACCATCAATTATTGGAATTGATTAAGTGTGACATATTTAAAGTCCTCAAACCTCTTCACTTTCTAGACTTGAAATTAGGGACTTATGTGTATCAATAGATGGATCACTAACTTATATTAAGGTCGGTGATTAGGTTATATGGTCGATCTAAAGAATTGATTATAGGATCAATTTATTGTTAATATAGATTTAATAAAATTATTTAAAATTTCAGACGAAAAATATACAAATAACTATTTGTACTACT
>Ga0099825_1010197_pt1 | contig 10379 bp, 5 predicted proteins | sample SiratroredBW_FD_76838 | JGI IMG/M metagenome (GOLD analysis project Ga0099825, IMG submission 76838) | Root nodule microbial communities of legume samples collected from California, USA - Siratro red BW | ecosystem: Host-associated > Plants > Roots > Nodule | place: USA: California | collected... | reverse complement strand
TTATTCTTTTGTTCTTAATTTCGAGTTATTTCTATTTTACTGATCTATTTATTTAAATTTAGATCTAGTTCAGTTGCTTTATATTTAAAAAATTTGCGTAAATTAAAAAGTACACATGCTATACTAATTAATTGTTTAAAACTAGGATGGTACACGTCTAACCAACACAAATAGACTACAAACCGAAAGCAAATTATATATGTACCCTTTTCTATTATTTATTGTTTTAAATTTTTGAGTTTGATTTTGCTTAAATCATCAAGATGCAGGTTCAATATTTTATTTAATTTTAAACTGTTTAAAACATCACTAATGGTGTTTGTTATAGATAAAAAAGAAACAAACTATATATAATCCTAGTATTTTTTTCCCCTTTGCATTGTCCTATCGATATCTGTTGCAACCATCAGTGGTGGTTTTCATTTGGTCATTCAAAAATTCTTTTGTAAACATTTTTGTGTTATTGCCAACTTCTTCAGAGTTATTTTCTTTCTTTTAATATTCCATAGTTGGAGAATTTGAATAGCAATGCCAAATGGACCTGTGATGAGTCAGAGTAGAAAACTGTGGGCTTGAATTTCGACCATAAAAAAAGATTTAAAATTGTTTGGGGACATGAAAGCAGCTTAATAACAAAATAACCATTGTCAATCCGTGATTTGCGTGAATAAGTAATACATTCTCCAACATTTAATAATTAGTTAAAATGGTTGAAAAGTACAAAACTAGATTGTATATGTGTCAACATTATTTAAAAAAAATATTACCGAGATGTATTTGGATCTAAAACAGTAAATAAGTAATTAAATTATTAAAATTAATTAATTCATATTGTCAGATTAAAAGAGGTATGGAAAGATACTCTATAGTGAGAGTTACATTTTCTCGATCACCATTAAATATTTCAAATACCGAATACTTATTTAATTGTCGGATAACCACTTTTTACAGGTACTTACTATTTTGATCGAAATTAAAAAAAAAAAAATCAATACGTGAAATTTTAGATCAATAAGAGAGTAAAAAACATATTTTTTCCGTCCATACAATAATAAATAAAACAAACTCAATATGTTAAGAAAATGCAATACTAGCACCTTTTTTTTTTATATTATAACTTTTTATTCTGATGTATCTTTTTAACTTTTAAATGAAATCAAATAATGATAATTTTGAATTTTTTGATCAATACTCAAGTTTTTTAGAGTGATAGAGGTAGCTGTTATGAATGTGTGGAGAGACAATGAGATGATTTGGAAATCCAAGTCCAGCTGGGTGTGGTGATATGCTTCATCATCAATGGCAAACAAGTCAAAGGGTTTCATTTCATAGCATCAAGACATGCAAACAAGGATGAGAAGCCTCACATGGAGTTGTTGGTTTATTATGAAAGAACATGAACAATTGTGTGGTGTGGGAGTCAAACATGTTGATTGTAGGACAAATTCAGCATATTCATTGGAGTTCATCAACATGTGACAGTCTCATTTTCAATGATAACTGTGTCACCATTCTCACATATCAATCAAAAGGGTTTTACATTTACCATTAGAAATTTATTAAAAGGTTATCGAAAATAAACATAAAAATACTAAAATAATTGAAATTATCCACAAACAAATCCGTTAATAATGTCTCAAAATTTGTCAGTAATAATGAAATATAATCTGTCGATAAGTTAGTAAATATTTTTTATTATAAAAATTATTATTATTATTATTATTATTATTATTATAATACTATTATTTTATTAAAAATATTATTATTATTAATATGTTAATTATTATAAATGGAATAAATCCATTGTTAATTTAGCATGTGATTTATTATCAAAATTTATCTGTCAATAAATGGACGATTGGATTAAATCGATCAATTTATCAATTAATTTATTAATAAATAATTTAACAGTAAATTTTTTATCAGTAATTTGTTGATAATTATTAAATGGATTAAATCCGTAAATAAACTCGTCGATAAATTGATTGTAAAAATTTTTGTTATTAAAATCAGTCGGCATTTACGTTTTTCTTGTACTGAAATAAATTAGATTTAGTTTAATTTTAATTAAATATAAAAATGAAATAAATATTTTTTCAGTTTAGTTGATATTTTTGAGTTATTTTATTCTTATAAAATTCTTAAAGAAATTATAAATATGTGTTGAATAAAGAGATATTATGTGAATTATATTTATATAATTATTACCGTATTTATAATATTAAATTTATTTTATATTTATAAATAAATTATGTAATATTATAATAAAAATTATAATACAATTTTGTTAAATATAATATAATCAAATCTTAAAACAATTGTTGGATGGAGCGTTTATCACTAATTCAAAAAGTTATAATGAACAACTCTTTCTACTTAAGAATGTAACAATTTAAATATTACACTCCATTGTGACTTGGTCTATTTAATCTCAAGATGATTGATATAATTTACAACAACAATAAATATTCATGTACTTGTTAATGATAAGTTTGGTCTTTTACAGGAATAATTTAAAAAAGTAATAAAAATTAAAAATTTATGTTATTTTGAGTATAAATTAGAATATTAACTTTCTAATTATTTACTTTTAAATCTTATCATTTTTAATTTTTTTAAACTTTTTAAGGTGATTTTTGTACTTTTTCTCAAGAGAGAATATCAATAAAACGGTAACGAAATGATGATGAATTTTGATCCATCAAAATTTTAATTACACTAAGTTTTTTCCTTTATATCTCAATGTCTTTTTTCTTATTTTAGTTGCATGTAAATGTTTTTGTTACTTAATATGTGATTAAAATTGATAGATGAATCTATGCTAAATTAGATTTGTAGTGATACGTTTGATTTGTAAATCATATATTTTAAGGGCAAGTTAAAATTTTTCTAACTTTTTTAAATTTTCAGAGCAATTTATTGTAAGAGAAGTTTATAATTTCGTTTGATTTTAATTTGATATAGAGGTTCATCTTAAAGTTGAAATTGGATGAATTTTGATGAGTTAATGCATTACAAATGTATAGTTTAAGTTTTCATTTTTTTCTTTCCTTTTCTCTTTGCCATAAATGTTAAATTACAGAAGTAAACATTAGGGAGAATGAAATGGTGATAAATTCCTTCCACCAAAATAGCTTAATCTTGACATCCAAACATAACCTAAAATGATAATCACATTGAAATATTATTTTGTTAAAATGTCAAATAAACTAGGAAAGAAGAAGTATAAGTAATATAATAAATAATCCCCCTTAAAAAATAAACATTGGTTTCTAATATTTAACATACAGCACAATTTTTATGATATATTCTATATCTTTTATTATCAATAAAACCATTTAGTTAGATATTATGACCTCACATATATTATGACCTTAGAACAAATAAATATAAGAAAATATTATTTTGCGCAAAAAATTGTAAAATATTATTTCTGTCTATCTATCTCTTTCACGCTTATCGTTCATTAGATGTCGTAATTGACACAAAAGATAACACTGTACGAACTGAAAAATTGAGTGTGTATGATTTTTTAATAAATATATATTATTATTAGTCTTGGAATTGTTAAAAAGAGGAGGTTTATAATTGACAAATAAGATTCTTTGAACAATCAACTTACGTATAGAATTTGGACTCTTTTACTCCATTCAAAATTGTTGTGATATAGGAGTTACATAACAAAACTACTAAGAGTTGAATCCAGGTGATCAACTAAGATTTAAATTTGTAACAAGATTTAATATATCATGGTGTCTCCATCAAATATGATATACTTGAAAAAAAAAAATGAAGAGATAAAAAAAAGTAGTGACCCAATGAGGTAAGAGAACCGAAATTTCGGACATGTACCATAATTTTCTGGTACTTTTCCTTGTTGCGGGTCCCAAAACCATGGAACAAATTTTGATGAAACTTTATGAAAGTGATTGTGGCCATCCACCACTTGAGGCACAAGCTTCAAGTCTGTTATGGCCGAAAATAAGGTGGCCATTGCGTTGAGTTCACTTTAGGTAAGGAAGAAAAGATGGGCAAATTAATATTCAAAGTTTGTTAAATTGAAACTGAATATTTCAATAATGTGATTATGACCTTAGTGATTATAATGCCCCTACCCATACACTTTGGGTTAGGGGTAAGTCCAAATTTCCACCTTTAGAGATTAACACCAAATTTGGGATCTTTGTTTGTTCCATTCTGCATTGTTCTTTCATTATTATTGTTGCCGGAAATCCAATTACCTTATCATTGTGTTTTGTTCTTACTATGCATGTGATGAAGATGTGTTTTTTTTTTTCAGCTAAAAATGAATTTATTGTAAGAATATTTTGGAGTGTCTCAACCTCTATATAAACTACACCAAAATATATATAATGTGGTTGTTTTATATTTTTCTACCAAAACATAAATATTAAATAACTTTCAATTTTCCTTAATCCTGTATTAAAATATAATCTATCTATTGGTCATTTTTCATAAACATTTTCGAGTTTTAGTAAAAAAGAAAACGGTTATCTTGTCTTTTCTACTTTTTTTTTGTTATTAATTTGTCTAATTATGTACAAATGTGTATTGATAGTCTTTGTAAAAGGTTGAAGCATGTTCTCTTTTATTTTATTTATTACATTGATAAAAAATTATTTTATATTATTATATATTATTTTTAATATAGGTGTTGCATCACTTTCAAATTTATTTATTTGGCATTACAAATTCTGAATATTACAGAAATATACTAATATGCTAATGAGTTAGTTTTAAGACTAAAATATTATAGTTTAATTTCTATTTAGTTTCTTAAGCGATATAGTTTTTTTTGTTAAATAATAGTGTTCCTCGTTCAAGTCATAGAATTTCTTTTAAAATTATAGATTATAATTTTAGTGAGGAAGATGTTGAATCAATTATTTTTCTTTAAAAATTATTGTTCAAATGTTGAACTAACGCTTTAACAATATGAGAAAGAGAAAGACAATATTGATTCTCTTCAGTACGAAGGCCTCTTAAAAAAGAATGTGTCACTCAAATAATATTTTTTATTTATCAAAAAAATTATGTGTGATTGTTTTTAAATGCTTATTTGGGATGAAAATGATTAGATAATATATTTTATATCTATTTTGATATTATGGTGTGATTTAAATGAATGAATATGAATTAAGATGCGATTATTGAATTGGATGAGAAAAGGATAGATAATTAGGATGATATTTTAGTTTAATTTATATTTTGTAATATTTAGTATTGAAATTTATTAAGGAAATGTGATATATTCACTTCACTTATAATTTAAATAATGTAGATTGAGGTTGTGTTTTTTTTTTTTATTTGTTGATACAATGAGTGTGATCATTATGTCGTTTTTTAGAAAATTCTTATTTGATCTATAAATATTTACGTAAAAATAAAAATTCATACGTAAGTTTTATTTATATTTAATTTGTATGTAATATTTGATTTAGCTATTGATATTTACCTAATAATAAAGATCCATACATAAATTAATTACAGACAGAAATAATGACTACAAAATTATGGCACCCTGAATAGGAACCATTTTGACTGAAATATGATTAATTTGATCTATAGAATATTTTACATTTAATTATTTTAAAAAAGTTAATTGATTAAGTAATGCTTTAAGAAATCAAGACGTGGATATGTGCCATCACTATATCCACGTGTCAAGATTGAGGACAGATTTCGCTATGTCGGCTATTGAATAATACACCATTAGTGTTTGATTAATTTGTTAAGTACTTTGTTGTTTAATTTCATTGGACTTAGATTTTTTAGCTATTTTCCATGTTGCTCCATTTTGCTCAACAAACTCCTGGAAGATTCGTTGAGCAAATCGAATCACCCTCTCGCAGAGCAGATTGGCTCTAATGTTGTGCCTTTATTCCACATTTTCTTACCTGCATCAAAAAATATATTAAAATTTCCTAATTGGTTTGTTAACTCTTCACAGAATAAAATATTAGAATAAAATCTAAGGTTGAGAGTTTTCACAAATACTTTTTTAAAAATTAAGAAAATAAATATCTCAAATACACACATATATATATACATACATATATATATATATATATATATATATATATATATATATAAAACAAGTAAATAAATTAAGTCTATCAAATGATCCACAAAGATTGTTTCTCCTATAAAGGAGAGACAAATATCATCAAGATTACTCATATCTTACTTTACGTTAAATCACCAACTTTATAATCACCTTATTTTAAAAAGTAATGATGATATTTTTCAGAATCGTAGTAACATCAAATCTAAAAACTTTTATTAAACTCTTATGACAATTTCATAATTATTCTACCCAAGGTTTTCGTAATGGATTAATCTAATATATCACAAATCTTTAATAATATATTCATGTAAAGATTTGATATCCAATGTCATGCATGTATATCATGGTCATCTTACAAATTAGGATTAGGTTATTATAGTTGTTAAAATTGACAATAATACTTCAAATTAGTCTTAAGGTATTATTGTTGTCAATATTGACTACAATACTTAATTGGAGAACCTTGCCCAATCCTATTTCTAATTTATTATTTAACAAAGTGATATTTTTTTATATAAACTTAATTTACTTTAAAGTTATTGAGTAGATTATTGAGTTATTCCAATTTATAATTATGTATCTAATAACATTTTGATTAGATTCTTACATTTGTATTTGGATTAAGTATCTCTGATTAATTTTGTGGAAAAATAAATTAACCACAAATAAGAACAAACAAAAGTTACAAAATCTAATTGAAAAAAAAAAATTCAAAGAGTTGAATTAGAAATTGTGAAATAGTTCAAAAGCTTATACATTAATCTAACCTAAACAATTTATAAATAAATATGAATTTCTATACTTTAAATTTTATTTTGACAGAAACACTATAATGTGTGAATAATTAAAATTTTAAATTTTTTTAAGACCATTAAGATATTTTTAAATATTTGTAAAACTATATGTTTGTGTTTTAATTTATGAATATGAGTTTTTGCAATGCACTCATACTTGTTATAAATTCAAGAATTGCAATAATCTCTTGTCATTTCATTTTATTCATTTTTTTATCTAGTATTGATGAATATTCTCTTAAAACTATACCATTGTATCGATCCAAATGGATAGGAAGTTTAGGTATGAACATTTTTTTTATTAAGGTATATACAATATATGTTATTTTTTTTATTGATATGATAGAATCATTATAACCTATTTTGGAATTTTAAAAACTTTTCAATAATGAAAAGTAAAAAGAAAAAAAAAATAATGAACAGGAAACTTAAGCAAATCTGTAACCTCGTGGGTTGCCTTGTCCTTAGTCGACCAATTAATCAATTATTTAATCAATTAGTTAGACCCAATTTTTCTAAACGTATCATCACATCATCAAGAACAATTTTTATATATGAAAAAAAGGATACTGTACTCCACGTCAAGTTTTGGGAATATTTTTCAAAGGTTATTTTTATTTATGATTCCCTTTTTAAAAAATTGAGAAAAATTAGTTAGTTCCTGTTTGTATGTGGTCTTTGAAAAGTATCTTTTTCTTTTTAAAAAACTGAGTTTTTTTTTTCATATTTTAAAAATTCTTCTTCTGAAATGCAAATCTTCCTAAAAATAAAATATTTTTATTCGTAAGGAATCTAATTCAAAAGCATGAGAAAAGTTAGTATTTTTTATATGAGAAAAGCATTTAGACAAACACTTGACGTATTGCTTAGTATCTCCAACAGTAATACATATATTTAATTTCTTAAGTAGTGTTAATATATATGGGTTTTTTCATATATGTTTGAGAAAATTTGCTCAGAAATAGAGTCATGTACTGTTAGAAACATAAAGCTTTCTTTTACTATTGATCATTAGATGTTCATCGCCATGTTTAGTGTCTTGGTGAGGTTCCTTCACTTCCTTGTTTCGAACATGAAAAATAAGTAGATTTTACATTTATCACAAATTTTAAACGATTGAAAAATACAAATATTTCAAATACTCAATTCTGTAATATTATACCATTTAGAAAGGATTGTATGCATTTTATATATAAATAATTGAGGGTGGTGGGTAGTGTTAAAACTTGCTATACAATTCAATCTATAAATTTTGGGTTCGGATGTTAAAAATTTAATAGGATAGAGAAAATATCAGAGTGTGATTTTATATGATTTAATCCCTACCTAAGACCTATTTGTTTGATTTTCTTTTTCAACAAAAGATAACTTTATAAGTGTTTGAAGAAGACAAATATCTCTTTAAAGATATTTTCTTTTTTATAAAATTTAAGTGTCAACGAATATATTTTGAATTAATCATTTTATAAATTAAATGTTTCACCAGTATAATTGTTAAATTTACAACAACAATTTAAGCACACAAAGATTGAAAAAAAAAAAAAAGAAAACACTTTTATTATTGAAATGTTGTATACACAGAGTTTAACATAAAATAGAGCGTTTCATTTATATACATAACAATCTTTTATATATAAAATCTAGGTTAATGGATAACAAAAAAGTATTTAAAGAAAAATTATTAATATTATAATCACATGTACTAGTCTGTTTAATTAGTCTTAATCATAACAGTTTTTAATGTATAGTTATTTACTTTTTTCATTAAGATGTATTAGATCGTCTAACTAGTCTTATTAATATTAGGGAGTCTTTAGTGAATTATCTTTTACTCTTTTACTCCCTTCCATCAAAATATCTAATTATTTATTAAACATGATTAAGAGTTAACTATCACAATTCTTTATATTAACTCTAAATCGTAAAAGAACTTCCACGATCATCTTCCTTTGTCTTAAAAAAAAAGTTAAAATAAATTTTTTAAGCTTCAAATATAAATTTTTTGGAAAGTTTTCTTTTAGAATTTTGATCATATCTTATACATTAATTATTAACATAGAATTTTAACTTCGGTTTTCTCATCTTCTTCGTATCTTACAAGTGAATGCATTGATACACATTTTTATGTGATTTTATGATTTTTTTTACTATTTTGTGAACTTAATTTTTAATATTTATTAATACTTTAAATTTTGATGATTTATTTAATGTATTGATATGTGGATGATTCTTATTAGATGCATATGGTTTTGTTAGAAAAATTATTTTTGTTAGCTCAGGTTTCATTATGTTTGGATCTCTGACTCAGAGATGCAAACATAGTAAGATCTGAGCTAAACTCATATGAGAGATTGGCATCACATTCAACTCAAATTATCAAGATAATGAATTTGTAGGTCTTCTTTCTTATATATTGATAAAAATTTTTATTTTTACTTACTGTGAAAAAAAAAATACTCACAGTCTGTTTGTTTCTAAAAACCGATTTGTGTAGAAAGGCAAAAAGCAAATATTTAGAGTGAAAGTGTGAAAATCAAAAAATAAAATAATAATAAAAATATGCAAAACGAGGTGAAATATTTACATGTTTCTTTCTTGGCATGGACGTGAAGAAAGTGAAAAGTTTTTTTTTCAATTTTTTTATGTAATTAACTTTTAATTTTATGTTGTTAACATTTTTTATTTATTTTATAATAAAATGAATATAATAATTATATAATATAATATAGTAATAATTATTATTAAAACCATAATAAAATTAGTAAAACTATATAATAATAAGAAAAATAAAAATTATTAATAAATAATCCAAATAATAAAAGTAATAATATTAAAATTAAAACTATAATAATAATCCAAATAAATTTAAAAATAATACTATTATTAATAATAATAATTTAACTTTTCATTTAAATTTTAATTTTAAAATAATTGATAATTTTATAATTTCATCAATTAAAGTAATAATAATATATCAATCACATTAATAAATTAATTATATTTAATTTTAAATTAATTTTAATTATAATTTCATTTATTAAAAAATTATTTTATTAACTACACCTGTCACATCACTCACAAATTTTTATAATTTTTTGTTCTTTTATTACTATCCATCCCTTCATCCAAACAACCTAACTTTTTACACACTTTTCTCTCAAATCTACTCAAATCCACTTCATAAACCAACGATAACTTTAAATATCTAACAATTATCTGACTTATAATATTTTGATCTAGTTATTACTTTGTTTTATATATACACGATGAAGGCTTGTATTGATAATATTTGTTAAATAACCTTTGTTATAACTATAGTGTTATAACTATAGTGTTATGTGAAGGAAACATCACATGTGTATTTGGAACCAATACCAACATCCACTAAAAAAAAACAAGTTTACAAAAACTGACGCTTGTGCGTCGGTTAAGCAGGGGTCTCGTAGCGGACGTTAAAACCCTGTAAGCAATGTGAAATTTGCGTTGGCTAAACATTA